>Ga0265342_10000038_pt1 | contig 140732 bp, 129 predicted proteins | sample 4CB327metaG_FD_203125 | JGI IMG/M metagenome (GOLD analysis project Ga0265342, IMG submission 203125) | Rhizosphere microbial communities from Carex aquatilis grown in University of Washington, Seatle, WA, United States - 4-CB3-27 metaG | ecosystem: Host-associated > Plants > Roots >...
TTCCTCCGGTCACTGGCGCGGCCGGCCCCGAGGGGCCGGCCGCTGCCGCTTCGGCGGGCGGCCTCCCGACCGTCATCCCAGCAAGCTGGACAGGTTCAGCAACACGCAGTAGGAGCCGGTCGGGATCGTGTTCTGTGGGACGGCGGCCACGACCGCTCCGCGATTCACCAGCACGCGGGCATCACCCTCGAAACCTTTTTCGATGGTGTCGTCCGTGTCCAGCGCGACCTGGAAGTAGTTGCCCTTCTCGCGCAGGACGATGCTGGGGCCCGATTTGCTCCAGGCGTTGGTCGTGGCTGGCGTCTCGACCGACGCGTCATCGAGGTTGTGGAGCTGGTCGAGATCGACGTAAACGACGTCGCCGAGCTCGGCAACCACAGCTTTTACTTTGTTGAGCTCCGCCAATGGAAGATTGGCGGCGGCATCGCTCAGGGGGCCCTTGTCGCGCCAGGTTTTCTCCGTGACGAAGTAGTACGTGTCGTCCTTGAAGACGACGAGGCCACGGGTGCCGATCTCGTTTATGCTCGCGTTGGACATCTCAGGCTCCTTTCTTCGGTCTTTTGGGGTCTTCACTCCGATTGGGTCCCGGCGGCGTTTCGAACGGCGGCAGACCACCCGGCTGGTTCGGACGTAAAACTACGCGAACGTTCTTCCCGTCGGCCCTTACGCTGGAGAGCTTGGGCGTGCCCGCGGGTGCTCCATCCTGCTGGACGGGCTGGGCCACCCGGCGGCCCAGGAACGGATCGAAAGGCATGGGTTCGAGCACCTGGTACTCCGGCGGCTCGCTCACCAGCTCCTGCCAGTCCGCGCTGGCCAGACGCTGCTGCGCAAACGCGACCGACCGTTCCGGAATGGCCCAGATTTGCACGACCTCATTCGCTCGGCCGGTGAGGCCGAAGTAGCCGCCCTGGAAAAGCCATCCGTTCTCGCGCTCGATCGGCGCCACGCCCGCCTCGATCTGGGCGATGAACTCCGGCAGATCGCGGGTCGTCACCTGATAAGAGGCGCGCATGTAGACGAAGCGCTCGTCCGGTTTCGGCGGCGGGTTGATCGTCGGCGCGGGGAGGTTGCCGATCGGAACCGCCAGATCCTTGTCCTCATAAATGATCAGCTGGTCGAACTTCGCATACCCCGGTTCATCGGGGATGATGAGCTCCAGCCTGAGGAGCTCGTTGGCATCGCAGTGGAGGTCCCAGTAGTTGTAGAGGTAGACGATGTCCCCTTCGACCCTCCAGCAGGACAGCAACAAGTCCACGCCGCCGGCCTCGATCAACTTGATCAGCTGGGGACCCAGCTTGTAGATCAGGTGCAAATCGCGCCGCTTGAGCGTGGTCAGCACCTGCAAATGCATCGGGCTCTTCCTCGTCGCTGGTTTCAAATTCCCGTTCGTGGCTCGCAAGCTTGGAAACATGGTCCACTCTCCTGTTTGAAAATGGGAAGACGCCTGACGGGTTAGAAAGGCTGCCCCTGTAGCAAGAAATCGCGCACCGTCACCATTCGCCCCGGTAGGAGCTCCTGCGCTTTCCTGGACTCGACGGTCTGTCCGCGCGCCGTTGTGAGAACCGACGCGGCCATCGCCTGCTCGGCCGGGTTGCCGGCACCGTGGAACATGCCCTGAAGCGCTTGCTCGGGCACCATCTCACAAGTGATCGAACCCGGTCGGTGCGCCAGTTCCTCGGCGAGGCGCACCACCTCGAGAGGGCTCAACGCATCTGGGCCGCCGAGCGGGACGAACTGCCGGGTGAAGGGGCCGCCCTCACTCGCGGCGCAGGCGAAACGCGCAACGTCGCGGACCGAGATCCAGCTCACCCGCTGGTTGCCGTCGCCGAAGATGCGAGCCTTTCCCTCACGCAGGTTGAAGCCGAGCATCGGGCTCAGCCACACCTCCATGAAAGCGCAGGCCTGGAGAACCGTGTAGGCCAGGCCCGACTCCACCAGGCGCTTTTCGGCGGCGCGCTTGGCGTCCTGAAACGCGTAGTTCAGTGGACTGGGCGGGAACGAGATGAAGACGAAGCGCTCGACGCCCGCCTCGGTGGCCGCGCCGACCAGGGCCAGCTGCCCGTCGCGATCGACGGCTGCGATGCTGTTGGCTGGATCGCGCGACAGGATGGCGGTCGCCGTCGAGATGATCGCGGTCGCGCCCTCACAGGCTGCGCGGATTGATCGCGGGTCTCTCAGGTCCGCGGGTACGATCTCGATCGGAAGCGAAGCGAGAGCTGCCTGCTTCTCGCCGGGTGCGTCGGGCCGCACGATGGCGCGGACCTTCTTTCCCGACTCGCTGAGGAGACGCACGATCTCTCCGCCGAGCATTCCCGTCGCGCCCACGACCAGAGCTAGCTCGGGCGTCGAGCCTTTTTGCGGTGGTGTTGGTGTCATATTGGTTTCCTATACTTGACCTGTCTGTTCGAGTTGCTTCAACGCCGCCATGAACGCCGCGGAGGCCGAGGCACCATCGGCGGCCGACCAGCACCGGATCCCGCGGGCGAGGGCATCGGCAGCGCCGCCGGGCAGGAATTGCTGCGTGGGAGCGAGCAGCCCGCGCGCGCAGACCGCAGCGCCTTCCAGGTTGCCGTTAGCCAGCTCGACCTGAAGAAGCGGCAGCCGCGCCATCCATTCAAACGGAAACACCCGCCGCGTCCACATCTCCACCGCGGCGCTGGCGTGGGCGTGGGCCGCGACCAGGTCGGCGGCGCCGAGGGCCAGCCAGGCCTCGTTAGCCCGGGCCGCAGCCTCGTACTCCAGCATCCCCGAGGCGGTCGCCGCCTGTGTCAGAAGCGCAGTGAGCGTGCGCGTTGCTTCAACGTTCTTGCGAAGACGCTGGGCGAGCGCCAGGTACGTCAGGGTTCGGGCCTGCAGCCCGGTATCGCCGACCTTGCGCGCGAACGCGTACACGCCATCGAGCTCGGTCTGGGCGCGATCGATCGAACCCTGCATCAACGACGCGAGCCCGTAGGTGAATTGCGCGGGCAGCTCGGTCATGCCCGTCGTCTCCTTGCTGGCGTCGACCGCGGCCCGCGCGAACCCCAGCGTCTCTTCATTCACCAGGTAGCGGTCGCGCCGGAAGTTGAACAGCATGCGCGTCTGGAAAAAGTTCGCGCGCTGGAGGGGCGCGGCCCGCGTCTCGATGTGCGGTTTGAGCACGCCGATGATGTGATCCATCTTCGCGACGTTGTTCAGCCAGTAGTGGACCCACAGCTCGTCGACATGAACCTGGATCCATTCGGCGAAGGCTTCCTTGGCGTTCTCATCCAGCACTCGGGCGATCGCCTGGCGCGCGACCTCGTATTCGAAGAGGGCGGCGTCGTGCTCGTGGTCCGTCTCCCAGGTCTTGCCTACCTTCCGGTGCAGGCGCGCGTCCGCCACGTCGCCGTCGTTGGTCCGAAGCGCCAGCACCTGCCGGTAAGCGTCCCGCGCCTCCGAGCGCCGGCTCATCAGGGCAAAGAGATCGCCCAGGATCTCGTGCTGAGCTCGCAACTCGCCGCTCCACGACGCCGCTGCCGCCGGATCTCCCGCCATCGCATGGCCGATCTGCGCAATCCCCTCGCGGTGGAGGCGAATGGCGTCGGCATTGGCGAACGTCGACCGCGCGTAGTCCGCCGCGAGCCGGAGGCAACGGGCGGCGTCCAGCGGGCGCTTGGCCGCCGAGAAGTGATGACCCAGCGTCGCCCAGTGGCGGCCCCCTTCTCCGACCTCCTGCGCGCGGCGCTCGAGGACCTCGGCAGCCCGGCCATGCAGCTCCAGGAGCCGGTGCTTGGAGGCGTCCTGATAGATGACCTCGCGAAGCTTGTCGTGGGCGAAGCGCAGGGGGCCGCCCGAGAGCTCCTCGACGATGTAGTGATGGAGCAGCTCGTCGACGGCCGCCTCGAGCGCATCGGGGGGCAACCCCGCGACATCCCGCAAAAGATCCACGCCCGCCTCGCGTCCGAGGACGGCCGCCGCCACGCCGACCGCCTGGGCCTGGGCCGACAGGGCGCGCAAGCGGCGCTTGAGCAGATCCGCGAGCGAGCTCGGCAACCCGATGGGTTCACCGTCGCGCCAGCGATCCGGGGCTTCGGAGCGGAGGTGCCACGCATGGTGGTCGCGGTGGATGATGCCTTCGATCACCGCCGCGCGCAGCAACTCGGCGACGAAGAATGCGTTGCCCTCGGCCTTGTTGGTCAGGAATCGCACGAACCCATCGGGAGGATCGCGCATCGCCAACATGTCGCTGACCATCTGGCGCACCGCCAGCGCATCGAGGGACGGCAACGTCACGCGAGTCACGTGGGACAGGGCCGCGAGCTGCGGGATCCCGTCGGACATCTCTTCTTTGCGGTGAGTACCGAGGATCAGCACCGGCGTCGAGGTGAGGAGCTGGGCTGACAGCGAGGCGAGGAACGCGAACGTGAGCTCATCGGCCCACCCCAGATCGTCTATGACCCACAGCAGCGGCTGCTCGCGGGCGAACGCGACCAGGGTCTCGGCCAGATATTTGAACAGGCGCCGCCTCGAGGCCTCAGCGCCGAGGGGGATCACCGGTTCCAGCGGCTCGTCGCTGGGAACGTGGCCCAGCAACGGCTCGTACACCGCCAGCACCGAACGGCGGTGCCCGACCAGGCGCGCGGTCATCGCGGGCCCGTCCTGCTGGCAGCGATCGGCGATGGCTTGCAGGAGCGGTCGCACCGGGTAAAGGGGGGCGGGCGTCCCCGTTCGTCCGCCTTCGCCGGCAAGCGCGGCGCCCTCGCTGACGACGATCTTCATGCGGCGGGCCGAGGCCTGACGGGTCAGCTCCATGGCGAGCCGGGTCTTGCCGCTCCCGCTCTCGCCGGCCAGCAACACGAGCGAGCCGCGTCCGTCGGCGGCCCGATCCCGCAGCCCGCCGATCTGCTGGACGATCGCGTCGCGCCCGACGAAGCGCGGGCGATAGAGGTACGATCGCGGCACCGGTTGTCCCGGCCGTTCCGGCGCGTCGCCAATCATCGTCGCCAGCGCGGCCGCGACCTCGTCCGCGTACCCGTAGCGGTCGCCGGCCTCCTTCGCCAGCAGCTTGCAGATGAGGTCGTCGAGGCCGGGCGGTATCCCTTCCACGAGCCGCGACGGCGGCTGCGGGAGCGCGGTCAGGTGCTGGTGGCGAACGGCCAGCGGCTGGCCCACGAACGGCGGGTGGCCCACGATCAGCTCGTAGAACACGCACCCCACCGCGTAGAGATCGCTGCGCGCGTCCACGTACTCGCCGCGGATCTGCTCGGGCGACATATACGGGAGCGTGCCGGTCGGCCCAAGCTGCACGCCCACCTCGCTCTCTCGCCCCGAACCACCCGGGTGTCGCGTCGTCAGCCCGAGATCGATGATCACCGGCTTGTCACCGGCGACCACGACGTTGCCTGGCGTGAGGTCGCAGTCGACGAATCCTTCGCCATGCAGATAGGCGAGCGTGTCCAGCAAGCTGCGAATGATCCGGATGACGAGAACCAGTTGCCCCGCTGCAGCGGACGGCCGTCCATCAACGAAGAGGGGCGCGTCGCCTGTCGCTTCCGGCAGCTGCGCATCCGCTGCACCTTGCGGGCCCGACCTCGTCTGGGTGACGAGATCTTGGACCCCCGTTCGAGCCGCCGAAACGTACGCGTATCGGCTCCAGAGGCGCGCGCCTAGCTGCTCGAGGTTCTCCCCCTGCAGGAGGTCCATCGCGTACCACGGGCGTCCCTCGTGGACACCGTGGTCGATGAGATGGACCACGCCCGGATGCCTGATGCGGCGAAGGGCCCGGATCTCTCGCCTGATCCCGTCGAACCACGAAGGTGTGGCCGAGCTGGCGGTCTTGAGCGCGACCATTTGCTCCGAGTCGCTCGGCTGCGCTCGATAGACGATTCCCATTCCCCCGCGCCCGATGGTGTCGAGCGCGCGGTAAGGGCCGATCCATCTCGACTCACCGGTGGCTCGGCTCGGCATGAGTCCTGTCGTTGGGGAACGACGGCGCCGAGTTTCGATCTCGGCAGCCGCAACGTCAAGATCGGACGGAGCGTGCGGCAGCGCACTGCCACACGAGCGTAGGGATCGAGACACTGCGCGCATGACCATCAGGCCATTTCTAGAACGGGCTCGGCACCCGCTCTTTCAACAGGCGAACGACGATTTCGGCGCAGTCCCCTTTCTTCTGGGCGGCGGCTTGCGCGAGCCCGGACTCACAGGCTCAGGATCGAGACCCTCGGGGTACCAAGCCTGAGCTGCTTGGTGCGCGCGCGTCGCTCGACGATCTGCGCGGGGTCGACAACGTCGAGGGCGGCAAATTGCTTGCGAATCCGGAACACATCGATGTTCAGCTGCGTGGCCGTGATGTCGAGGCCGTCCATGAGCACGTCCATGTACATCCAGCCGCAGGCTCCCTCGGACACACCGGCGGTGGCGTCCTTCAGGCGTTCTCGGGCGAGCGTGAGGAGCAAGTAGTTGTGCGTGCGGCTCCCCAACACATGGACGCGCCCCGAGTCTTCGGCGCGCAGCTCGACGTGCTCCTCATCGCGTGACACGGAGAAGCTGAGGTGCAGGGAGCGGACCTCGCGCACGTCGTCAAAAACTGCGGTGCGGGCCGCAGCCGTTGCGCATGAAAACCGCCAAGAACGACTTCCCGCCTCGAAGGTCTGGCCACTGACCAGCGGCACGCCGGGCTCGTCCTCCCGCTCGAGATGCCACTGACCGTCGGCCGCCGAATAGATCGTGACCAGCGGACTTTCAGGCGAAGGGAGAGCCAGCACGCCGGCCTCGATCATGACCGGTTCTCCCCCGTCGAGGGGAACGATCATGTTGCCCGGGGCGCCGTCGTCCTCGAGGAGCCACTCCTGGTGGCTGTCGCCGAAATGAAGGACGTCGCCCAACCCGAGAGGAACGGAAACGCCTGGCACGAGCCTGGTTCCGTTCACGGTGGTGCCGTTGCGGCTCCCGAGATCGCGCGCCTCCCAGTGGGCGCCCGTCCAGCGAATCACGGCGTGCTGACTCGACACGAGAGGGAGCTCCAACCGCAGGCTCGAGTTGGTCGATCGGCCCACGACGTGCTCGGGGAACAGGATGAATTCCCGACCCGATCTGCGCTCTTTGACCTTGCCCATTTAGCTTCGATCGGCCCCTCTCCCGCGCTGCGCGCACCGACGATATCCAAGCCATTGCATTCATTCAAGTCTTTCGTCTAGAGCGGACAGCGAGAAAGTCAATTGCAGTCGGTTGCGCCGTTCTGCGACCGGTCGCGGCATGGCGTGAAATCCGCTGTAAGTCTCAGCAATCGTGGAACCGGGTGCTTGTCCGTTATGACGGCAGCGGAGTCAGCGCAACGTCATCTCGCCCGGGGGGGAAAATGCAAACTCAGGCTTCACACGTCGGAAGAGCCAGCAAGGACGCCACGAGCCGCGCGCCGGACCCTCTACCGACGCGGCGGCCAGGCGCGGCGGCAAACACGAACACGTGGAGGGACGTCACCGCGGAGGAGAGCCCCGCGGCCCGCATCTTCGCCGAGATGCCCTACGTTCATGCGGCCTCGATGTTGAAATGGGCGCGCGCCCGTTGCCGCGATCAGAGCGAGGCGTGGGATCTCGTGCAGGACACGTTCGAGCGCGCGCTCAGGGCTCGACCGTCGGTCACCGATCAAAACGACCTGCGGCGATGGCTGTTCACGGTGCTGAGGAACCGACACTACGACCACTGCCGATCGGCCGAGTTTCGTCTCATCGCGGACGCCGATATCGAGCGGATACCCATGGGTGAGGCTGAGAGCATCCCGCTCTGGAGGCGCGTGGAGCTGTCCCAGGTCCGCGCGCTCTTGCCGTCCCTGTCGTCAGGACTATGCGAGACATTCAATCTGCACGTGGCCGGCGTCCCCACTGCGGAGATCGCACGCCGACTCCTGATTCGTCCGAGCACGGTCGCAACGCGCATCTTTCGCGCGCGCCGCAAGCTTCAGGACCTGGTGATGGCGGCTCTCGACGGCGCGGAGCGCGAACACCCGAGCGCGAACATTCGGGCGATCGCGGGCGCGGCGCGGACCGGCGCTACCGCTGGCGGGCGCGACACGGCGAGAGGAGACACGTCTGGTCCCAGGCTTCCGCCGCCGCTCCCTGCACGTGCGCTCGCCGCCATCGGCTACTAGGCGGCGCGCGCGTCATCGTGCTACGGCGGTGCCCAGAGCCCCGCGATTGGGGCCGCGTTTGTACGGACGAACGTGTTGGCACCCACGTTGGGCACCGTCGCTGGCAGGTTGTTGAGGGGCGTGGTCGTCTTGAAGTACGCCTGCGCGATGGTGAGCCAGAACGAATTCATCGGCCAGGCGCCGTTCAGGTACTGACCGCCCTTCATCCCCAGCGCGCTGCCGCCGAAGATGTACGCCGGCAGCGGGTTCCAGCTGTGGGTCGTCTCGCCGACCTCGGTGACGTAGGGGATGATGGTGTTGGCCAGCAAGTTGCCGCCGTAGACATCCGTCGTGGCCTTCCACTCGAGCAGGATGTCGGCCATCTTCTGGTTGTACCAGCTCTGCACCGCGGCCAAGAAGTTGACGACGTCCTGGTGCAAGCCGGCCGCCGGCAGCGACTGCATGGTCTCCGTCGGGCTGGTGATGATGTGGCTGGTCGGATGATGCATGTAGATCGCGTCGGGCGCGTTCGGGAACAGCCCCTTGAACGACACGTGGTTCGTGCCCGGCGACCACTGAAAGGTGCCGACGCGGATCAGGTCGCAGATGAACGCCGCCTTCAGGATGCCCATGTGCGCCTTGCCGATCTGTTCGTGGATCGGGCTGTCGTCGGTGGCGGCCGGAGTCGGCGTCGTCCGGTAGTCGTTTTTCGACCCGGTCTTGCCGGTGAGCGTCGCGTCCGGCATGGGCGGAAGGGTGCAGGACGTGGGCGTCATTGTCCCGTTGTTGATCTGCGTGGTCAGCTGCATCTCGATCTTGCGGATCGCTTCGGTGTGCACGTCGATCTTCGAGCGTGCCTCGGCGCCCGGCGCCAGCGTGCGCATGCGCGCCAGCTCCGACATCGAGTAATCGAGCACGCTCCGGCGCGCCTTCAGCATCTTGGCAATGTCGGTCGTGCTGCCGGTGCCGCCGCCGGGCATCACGCCCGAGAACAGGTTGGTGAAGGCCTTGAGCGGGCTCAGCGTGGGCAAGAGCGGGGTGTTCTCCGTGACCTGCCCGCCGGTGCCGCCGGTCGCCGCCGCCACCGATCGCGTCGAGTACCCGTACGACAGACACTGCGTCGACGTCTCGAACGAGTCGACGCGCGCGTCGCAGATCGCGTTGGCGTAGCCCGCGCCCGGTGTCATCAACGCGGGAACGTTGTTGAGGAAAATCTGGTCCCACGACGGACCGCCCGCGACCGCATCGTCGGTCTCGCCGCCGTTCGACCGCGTCCCCGGCGTTTTCGCGCCGGTGGTGGACTGCGGCGTGCCCGACTCGTGCCCGCCGCCGAAGCCGTGATAGCTGCCGCTGTTGAGGCCGTAGAGCAGGCTCATGTCGCCGACCAGCGGCTGGAACGGCTTGAGGATGTTCGACAGCGTCATGTTGGCCAGGTTCGGCCCGGTCCCCGTCGGCAAGAACAGGTAGCGGATCGTGCCGACCGGCCAGTGGGTCATGAGGAAACGCGGCGGCGGCGCCATTCCCTGCGCCATCGACTCCAGGCTGCGCAGCATCGCGCGCAAGCCCACCGCGCCTGCCCCAATTCCGCGCAGAAACGAGCGGCGAGCAAATCGGTACGATTTCATGGGAGACCTCCGGTCCGCGAAGCCAAGGTTGTCGATACCGCGACACCGCGCACCAGTGAGCTGAACGAGCCGTTGCTCGACTTCGTGAACGAGTCGGAGACGTTGCGGATCGCGCAGGCGTTGGTCTCGACGGGCATGGACGGCGTCTCGGCCAGCGCGAAATTGACCAGATTTTTGGCGATGCAGTTGGCGAACGCGCCGCCCGACGCCAGCGCCTGTCCCAGCTCGACGCCGCCGTTGACCATCTGCCCGCCGGCGAGCGCCGGCAGCGCGATCGAGGCGTCGATCGGCCGGCCTTTGTCGTCGACCATGCGATAGCGGCCGATGCCGTCGTAGTTCTCCAGCGCCAGGCCGTAGGGGTCGAAGTTCGGGTGGCAGCTCATGCACGGCGCGGTCATGCGGCGGTAGTCGGACTTCGCGCGCTCGGTCTGGTCGGCGAGCATCATGCTGACCATGTTGATCGTGTCGGCCAGCTGCGACGGGAACGCCGGGTTGCTCGCGCACAGAAACGCGGCATTCACCAGAAGGCCGCGCCCCACGACCGACCCCGCCATGGGACGAGCCCGTGCGACCAGGAAGCCGCCCTGGGTCAGGATGCCGGCGCGCGTGTCGGGAAGCATGACCTTGCCGAAGCCATCGGCGTCCGCCGTGCCGGCCGCGGGCATCGCCGACCCGTAGAACGACGCCAGCGTGGGATTGATGAACGACGTCTTCGACGTCAGCAAATCCGTCACCTTCCCGTTCCACAGCGTGTCCTGCAAGAACAGGTCGGTCTCGTGCTCCATCGAGTTGCGCAGGCCGTCGTTCCAGGTCGTGAAGACGTTGGTGTCGATGACCACCGCTTCGATGTTAGGGATGGCGAAGTAGCCGAACATCGCCGCGTGCAGGTTCGCGCGCGCCGCCGGCGTCGCCAGGATACGATCGACCTGCGCGCCGATCTGGTCGGCGTTCGACAGCGCGTTGTTCGCCGCGGCCGACAGCAGCATCGCGTCGGGCGGGCCGTCGGTCAGGAAGTAAGACACCTCGCTCGCGAGCTCATAGGGCGCCAGCGTCCCGGCCGCGGTCGCCGACGAGCCGAACTCGGTTCGGTAGAGAAACTGCGGCGCCTCCAGCATGCCGTAGACGCTGAACTGCGTGGCTTGCTGGGACGTGAGGCCGACCTTGGTCGTGTCCTTGAGGTCGGTGTAGAGCTGGTTGAAGGAGGTCGTCTCGTCGGCTGTCAGCGGCCGGCGCCATGCAGCCGTCGCCAGCGTGCGCAGCCACGTCTGCGCGCAGGTGTCGAGCGCCGTCCCGGTCTGGGTGCACTTGGTGACCGTCGCGAAATTGTCGAACACGTACTGCGCGGCCGCCTGCGCGATCTGATCGCCCGTGTTCCAGGCCGCGTCAGTGATCACCGACCCCTCACGCGGGCTGGCCAGCGGCGGAAACCACCGGTGCTTGGCGTCGGGGAGATCCGCCGCGTAAACCGGGTCGTTCGCGATCTTGTCGGCGATGGTGTCGCCCAGAATGGTGCGGATCGTCGTCACCACCTGATTGAAGCTGAGGCGCACCATGCGCTTTTGGACCAGGGTGGGACTCCCGGTGCAGGGGCCCGCGCCACTGGGGCCGCTATTCCCCCCTCCCCCGTTATCGCCGCCGACGCCGCCGATGCTGCCCTGACAGGCGGAAGCCAGCAGGAGCGCGGCTGTCGCCGATGTTAGCCAGCCGCGCGCTCGAAACGGGAGACCTGGTGTGTTCTCATTCATAGGGAGTCCTCCGGTCGCCCGGGTAGCGACCTGCGTTAACGCTTCCCTTCCGTTCCCAAGTAACTCGCCGTGCGTGATCCGGCTCATAGATCGACGCGGATCACGATCGGAGCCTGCGGCCGACGCCGTCTCTAGCTGAACCGAGACCCGCCGACGTCTTCGCGGTTCATCAACGATTCTCGCGCGTTGATTGGCGCGTTTATACCGCCACCGCGATCTCGCTGGCGCCGCCCGAGATCTCGATGCTGTAGCGATCGGTTGCGAGCTCGTAGCCGTCGGTCGCCAGGCGGACCACACCCGATCCCGCTTCGAGGCCGCGGCGATCGAAGCTGAGCTCGCTCGCGCCGCCCGTCACCACGAGCTGGACGGCCGTCTTCGCCGGGCGCCGGAACGCGACCTCGCTCGCGCCGCCGACGATGCGGATCGGAACCGTCCCGCGCGGCGCGGGCAGGCGGAAGCTCACCTCGCTGGCGCCGCCGTGGACGTCGATGCGCTCGAGCTCGAGCTCCGTGAGAACAGCGTTCAGCTCGGAGATGCCGCCGCGGACGTCGATCGCCCAGGGCACGGCGGTCGTGAGCACGATCTCCGCGCCACCGCCGCCCCAGCCAAACAGTCCGAAGCCACGCGTCTTGAGATGGACGGTGCCGCCCTCGACCCGGACCACTGGCGGTCTCCCGTCGAACGTCGCCCGAAAGAGGTCCTTGATCCGTCCCGCGCGAAGCTGGAGGTGCGCGACACCGGATGCGACCCGCAACGTTCCGCGCGTCGCGCCGTCGATCGGCGCGCTCGTGATGGTCCCCTCGAGGGGCTCGGCCGGCGCCGGCTCTTCCGTCGGTGCTTTGGCCTGGTCGACCAGGCGACCCGCTGCCCGTTCGATGAGCTCCACGGCCCGCCCGAGAGACGCATCGTCGAGCTGCTCGGCGGCCTCCGCCAGGATCGCGCTCTGGACGGCGAGCGCCGCGTCGAGCTCCTCGCGGCGCGCGGGCGTGCGTTCGATCCACACCTGGCGGCGGTCGACGCCGTGCCGCGTGCGCTGCACCCACCCCGCCTTCTCCAGGCGATCGACGAGACCCGTGACGGCTCCCGTCGTCAGGGCGAGGGCCTCGGCTATTTTTCCCGCCGTCCAGGGCGTGTCGTCCTGGAAGAGGAGGATCAAGGCATCGACGTCCGACGCGCCCACCCGCAGCCGCTCGGCGACGGCGATGCGGTACGCGCGATCGGCGTCAGCCCATTTCGCCAGGGCGTGGGCGAGCGCGAGCCCGCGCTGGACGCGCCGGCGATCGCTCGAGGTCGCAGAGGAAGATGCCACTTGACTCTTATATCTTAGTTACTAAGATAACTCGGTATCGAGATTCCAGGGAAGTTACCATCCTCGAACCCAGGAGAAAAGTCATGACGATCCCGACCTCCGGCCCCTACCGCACCGCCGCTTTCCCACCCGAAGAGGTCTGGTCCGACCAGGACCTCACTGTTCCCTACGAGGGCCAGACCCGGATGCGCCTGATCTTCGCCAAAGGTGTCTCGGATCTGTCCCTGCGCGTCGGCGCCACCGAGACCGCCCTCATCCGCGGGCACTTCGACGGCCTCGTCCCGAACGTCTCGGTCGCCGGCGACGAGGTCTCGATCCGCTACCCACGCTTCGGGATTGCCGACTGGCTGGGCGGCGTCCTGTGGGGCGAAGGGATTGGTGCCACCCTGGTCCTGCACCCAGGCGTCGCGTGGGAGCTCGTCTTTCAGGGCGGCGCCTCCGAGCTGGAGGTCGACTTCCGGCACGGCCGCGTGACGGCTCTGGAGATCTCTGGAGGCGCGAGCGAGGTCTACCTCACGCTCCCGGCCCCTGACGCGGTCGTCCCGCTCCGTATCCGCGGCGGCGCGAGCTCGCTCGCCATCCGCCGCCCCGCGAACGTCCCGGTCGGTGTACAGGTGCGCGGCGGCGTCTCGTGCCTCGAGATCGACGGCCGGCAGATCGGCGCTGCCGGCGGCCCGATCTCCCTCGACTCCGACAGCTGGAGCGGGGGCGACAGCGCGGTACGACTTGCAGCTCACCGGCGGCGCGAGCGAGCTCTGCGTCTCGACCTGACGCACTCCCGCATCGAGGAGCGCACGCACCGCGGCGGGCGCGGCCGCGGACGGTGACGAACGTTCCGCGATATAGTCGTGCTGCGTGGTTGCAGACCTCTTCGAACCACCGGCCGATCCGCTCATCGGACGGACGCTCGATGGGCGCTACGAGGTGCTCGAGCGCCTCGGCGTGGGCGGCGTCGGGATCGTCTACCGGGGCCGACAGGCGCAGCTCGACCGGTTCGTGGCCATCAAGGTCCTCCACCAGGAGGCGGCCGCCATCCCGGAATGGCGCGAGCGTTTCGATCGTGAGGCCAAGGCCCTGTCGGCGCTCGCGCACCCCAACATCGTTCCGGTGACGGATTCTGGCGTCGACCGCGGCGTGCCCTACCTGGTGATGGAGCTCTTGCAGGGCCGCACGCTCGCGGATCTGATTGCAGAAGGCCCATTGCCGCTGTGGCAGGCGCTGGACATCGTCTGCCAGACGCTGCGCGGTCTCGCCTTCGCTCACGACCGGGGAATCGTCCACCGCGATCTGAAACCCGCCAACGTGTTCCTCCAGGCGCTGTCGGACCAGGAAGACCACGTGAGGCTCCTGGACTTCGGAATGGTGAAGTTCCTCGAAGGGTCGGGCTCGCGCGATCCGCTGACGCGCGTCGGGGTCGCGTTCGGAACGCCCGCCTATATCTCGCCGGAACAGGCCAAGGGCTCGCCCGTGGATGCGCGGACGGACGTGTATGCGGCGGGCGTCCTGCTGTTCGAGCTTCTGGCAGGACGGCGGCCATTTGTCTCCGAGTCTCAGGAGGGCTATCTCGGAGCACACCTCACGCAACCAATTCCATCGCTGCAGACCGTCCGGCCCGGGCTCGTCGCTGCGTCGTCGTTCCAGCCGGTGGTCAACCGGGCAATGGCGAAGGAGTCACAAGCGCGATTCAAGGACGCGGGAGCGTTGCTGGCCGCCCTGGAGGCGGTCATCGCCAAGCTGCCCGCCGGGGCAGTGAGCCGCCGCCCGTCGCGAGCGCGAAAAAAGAAAAAGCCCGCCGGCGCGAGAAGCCCATCGCGCAGAGGCTCGCGCTTCTGGAGCCGTGCAATCGTCCTGGCCACCGTCGTGGCGGGCAGTGCAGTCGTCGCGACATATCTGCGGCGCGACAGGGCGAAATCGGTTCAGACCACAGCTCGGCCCGCGGAGCCGCCGCCCCGGCCGGCAGTGGTCGCGGAGTCGCCACCAAAGCCGGCGCTGCCTGCGGAGCCGCTGCCCAACCCGACGCTGTCCGCAGACTCGCCGCCGAAAGCGGCACTGCCAGCAGAGCCGTTGCCCAGTCCCGCGGCGGCCACGGAGCCGGCGCCCGCGCCGGCGCCTCCTTTGCCGGCACCGACCGCCGCACCAACTTCCGCGCCGCCTACCCCGCCGGCGGCCGCTGCACCAGAACCCAAAGAGCCTGTAGCCAAAGAGCCCGCGGCAGAAGAGCCTGCGAAGAACGCAGAAGAACCCGGCCGGGAATCATCCGCAAGCGATCCGTGGCAAGAGGCCGTGCCCCACGCCCTGCGGCCGATCCGCGATCGGCTCGAGCGCGGCGTGCACCTGTCCCAGCGCGCGCTGGTCCCGGTGTACACCTTTGCGCACCAGAATCCCGGCGACCCGCGCCCTTGGCTTCTGCTCGGACACGCCTACGCGCAGCTCGATTGGTATAGCGATTCGGTGGACCGCTATCGCCACGCCCACCATACCGATCCAGCCAGCCGGGGCGATCCGCAGATGCTCGCGGATCTGCTCAAGGCCGCCGCGCATCCGGTCGCGGGGCGCGTCGCCGCGCGAGCCATCACCGAAATTTACGGAGCCGATGCGATTCCCGATCTGGAGAAGACGATCGAGGATCGCGCGGGCGATCGAGAGGCCACCGCACGCCTGACCCGCCTCCGCGACTCGCTTCGGCGATGAAGAAATTTTCAACCTGGTGGTCCTCCAACCCTACCGCGCCAGGAACGTGCCCTTCGCGGCGATTTCGCGTTACGATGCGGAATGCGAATTGTCTCGATTGCGATGCTGGTGCTAGCAGTGGGCTCCGGGTGCGGAGGTTCGAGCGGCGGCAGTAGCTCGACGCTCGATTGCGCGTGGCTCGCGGGCGATAACTGTTGGAAAATGACGGCCAATGAGGCCGTCGCGTGCCTGCCGCCCACGACGGAGACCGGCACGCTGAGTGCGGACAACAAGACCTGCACCTACGCGAGCGGGTCACAGGTGACGTTCACGCCCGCGCTGGTCTTCCCCATCCCCCTCGACAACCCGGCCTGGAACTTCACGATCACCAAAGGTGGCGCGGACTGCCTGCACTTCGAGAACCCAAGCGATGGCTTCAAGCTGGTCGTGGGTGGTCACACCGTGACTGAAGGTCGATCCGGCGCACTGGGCATCAGCGTGAGCTGCCCCGACGGGACGACGGCCACGAACGCCAACGCCATCAACCTTCTCGATTGCGGTGCCGATGGTGGCGCATCGCTCGGCGGCCTGCCCGGCAACGTCTCGTCGTCATTCTCCACATCGTCCTCCGCATCCGTGAGCGTCGGACTGCTCGGCACGTCCAACGATTCGCTCCCGCTGTTCGACTGCCAGCGCTGAGTCGAGAACACTCTCAGGGAGTGCACCAGAAGCGCATCGTTCCTTCCCAACCCACCGGAGCTGCTGGCCCTGGGCGCCGCCTCGCGGGATCAGGGCCGCGGCGCCACGGCCACGACGTCGATCTGGAAGAACTGACCATCGAAAGGCGCGGGGGCCGGGGGAATCTCGGGGACGACGATGTTCTGGTGGTTGGCGATCGAGATGTCGTTGTCGTCGTAGGCGCCCATGGTCACCGTCGCGCCGCCGCGGATGGGAATGGTGACTGTGTAGTCGATGGGAAACAGGAAATGGCCGACCTTCTTGTCAGAACGGTTGACCGTGTAGCTCTGGGCCGGATCGGAGACTTTCAAGCTGTAGAAATTGTAGTGGTCGACGTCGGGCGTACCGCCGATCTGAAAGTGCTCATGCTCGACGGTGCCGCCGGTGAAGTTCTTGGGCTCGACGGCGCCGCGCACGCGGATGGTCACGTCGTGAACGACGCCCGGTGCGCCGCTGAAGGTCTTCACGATCTCGGTTCTCAGCTTCCATCTTGGATCGGTCACCATGAGCGCTGGATCCCAGTGGCACTCCGTGTTCTCGCCGAACTTGTCACCCTTGCAGGGGACTTCGATCCGCAGACCGGCCAGGCTGGCAGCCGTAGGGTCGCTCGCCGCGGCCGTTGCCGGAGCAGCCGCGACGTTGCTGGCGGAGGCGGCGGGCGGTTGCGTGGCGGCACAGCCGGCCACGAGCCAGGCGCCCCCCAGAGCGAGGACCACGGATCTGACTGCTGTCGCCGTCATGAGCATTGGCGCAGAATACCAAAGTAAGTCTCGCGCGCGACTGGCCCGCTCGGAGCTAGAGTCGTGACATGGCAAGTCCGCGACTGGCGACAAAGGAGCAGCGGCTCACCCTGAGGCCCGATGGGTCGCTGCGGTTGGCGGTGGTGGCGGACACGCATTCGCAACCTCACCCGAGGGCGGCCGAGTACCTGGCGTCGCGGGCACCCGACGCCATCCTGCACGCAGGCGACATCGGTGATCTCGGGGTGCTCGACGAGCTCGCACGGATTGCCCCCGTGCATGCCATTCGCGGCAACATCGACGCTTACACATCCGATCTGCCGGACGTCCTCACGGTCGACCTCGTGCGCACGGCCGAGGAACCAGAGCCACACCTGCGGATCCTGCTGGTCCACATCGGGGTATACGGCCCGAAGTTGCGGGCAGAGGTCGCTGCGACCGCGCGAGCACACGGAGCGCAGATCGTGGTTTGCGGGCACTCGCACGTCCCGTTCATCGGCCGCGACCGCGGACTGACGGTCTTCAACCCGGGATCGATCGGGCCGCGTCGATTCCATCTCCCCATCGTCTTCGGCACCATGGACGTCACCCCGACCGGGTTGCGGCTGGGTCACGTGGACTGCGAGACCGGTGGGCCATGGACCCCGCCGTGATCGATGTGCTGACTAGCGCGCGTGGATCAGGACGGCGGCCGCGGGAGGGACATCCACGGTCACCATCGTGCCGCTGACGGGAAGGTTGTAAGGCGGCGAGGGGCGAAAGTCGCCGGTCGGAGTTATCGATGCACCCGAGAACGTGAGACCGGTCGTGGCGTCCAGCGCCGGGGCCAGAAGGTAAGCTCCCGTCGCCGACGCGATCGGCGCACCCACGTCGACGAGCGCCTTCACGCCGTTGCCGGCGTCCTTGTTCACGAGCACGACGTTGGTGGATCCGTCGCCGAGAGCGATCGCGTACGCCGAAAAGTTGAGACCGCCGGCGGCGACGGTGGTCGGCAACATGTCGCCGACGCCGGCCTGGGCGACCAGCAGCATTCCATAAAATAGCGGGGCGGCCCCGGTGACCTGGCTGTCGATCTCGTTGATCGGCGAGTAGCGAAAGGGCCGCGTGCAAGAGGTGACCCCGGCGTTGCAGACGTTGCCGTCCATGTTCTGCCCACCCCCGTGAAAGTTGACGCCGACGGCGCCGTACTGGGCCGTGGTCAACATGAAGTCGATGCCCCACAGCGCCGATGCGAAGACATCGCTGACGCCCGCGGCTCCGTGACCGGAGTAGGAGTTCATTTCACCCCAGCGATATCCGTCCGCGATTTGATTGGTTTGAACCGCCGCAGCCAGCGCCTGCGATTGCGCCACGACGCTCGGATCGGTGGTCAGCATGCTGGCGATCGTCGGGTTGCTCGACGCCGCGCCCTTGTAGTAGTGCTCGGTCACGAGGATGAGCTTGCTCCCCTCGGCGGCTACGAACGGGACCGTGAACGCGGTCACGGCATCCGCCGCTCCGGGGCCGGCGAAGGGAGTCGTGGGCGACATGGCGTGAATCGCCGCCTGGAACGATTCCCACTGCATCGTCGGGGTCCCCACCGCGTTGTTGGCGAAGAAGTTGATCTCGTTTCCGATCTCCAGCGAATGCAGGCTGCTGCCGAGCTGGGAGGTCACGTACACCGCCTCGTCGGCCGAGGGCTGGATCGCGGTCCTCATGCTCACGCCGTAGATCGCCTTCCAGCCCGTCGCGCGCAGGAAGTCGCCGAGCGCATCGACCTCGACGGTACCGATGTTGTTCGACGTCTGCCCGCCCGGCATCGGCGTTGCGGAGGGAACCCATGTCGATCCGTCGACATCGTTGGCACCGATCCGCACGAAGCCTGGCCCCAAAAGCTTGAACAGCGCGATCAAGGGCGCATTGGCGCCGGTGAAGAACCCGTCGGTCATGTGGGTCTTCTCGAAGCTGAAACCCGCGAAGCCCGGCGCGAGATGGCCCATCGTTCCGGCGCGCGACACGGTCACCGTTCCGGGCATCGACGGTCCGGTGAGCGGCGGCGGCGATCCGCCGTCGGCCGGCGAGCGCCCTGCATCGGACGGAGCGCCGTCCGCACCTGAATCGACTACCACCGAAGCTCGGTTCGCGGCGCATCCGGCGATACCGGCCGCAGTCGCGATCACCACGACCATTCGATACACGCTTGAATTGCTTGTTATCATCGATGCGATCTACCGACTCGTACAAGGGCACGAATGCGACCAGATTGGTACACGATTCAAAGATAGGAACCCCGTCATCGATTGGCGGGAGCGCCTTCGCCCTCCAGAGCTTTTTCGATGCGCCGCATGTGCTCATCCTGCTGGTGCTCCACCTCCTGGCGGACCCGGTCGGGCGTCACCTGCTGTTCCGGGTGGGTGAAGGCGGCGCTCTTGCGCGTGTCGTAGCAACGCTGCGCGAGGCAGGCCCATCCGTTGTCGCAATCCTGGTTCGACGCGCAGACCTTCGGCGCCGGCGCGTCATGTGGCTTTGCGCGGTGACAGGCCGTCGCGCCGAGCGCCGCTGCGAGGAGCAGAAGGACCCGCTTCCGGGCCGCGCGCGTATTCCCCATTCAGCTGACATACCCCAGGTTGCTCCCCGTGCGAAGTCGCCGTAAGCCTGGGTGGCTCGGGCTCGAACGACACAGGAGGGACCAGCCATGAGAACGACCCTCGCGCGCTCCTTCGCTGTTCGGATCCGGGTTCCAATTCTGAGCCTCGCGCTGGTCGCGACCCTGGGCGCCGCCGCCCAGGCCCAGGACAGCACGCCCGCCGCCGGGGAGCCGATCACCTCGACCGATCCGACGACGCTGACCTACGACTATCTGGTCGACGGTAACCTGACCGCTGACGATCCGGCGAACCGCAAGTTCGCGACGCTGCAGGCCGCCTATGCCGCCGCGCCCGAAGGGACAGGGGACCAACCGACGGTGATCGGCATTGCGCCCAATGTCTATCTCTTGCCGGGCGCGACGAGCGGCGCCAGCCTCAACATCACCAAGAGCTACATCACGCTGCTGGGGCTGACGAACAACCGCCGTTCCGTGGTGCTGGCCGACAACCGCGGCAATCAGATGGGAGCTACCGACAACGGCTATGTCATCGTGGTGAATGCCACCGGCTTCACCGCCAAGAACCTGACAATCCTCAACTACTGCAACGTCAACTATGCGTATCCCGGCGATCCGACCAAGAACCTGACCCAGCGTTCCGCGGTCATCACCCAGGCGGTCGCGCTGCAAGCCTCCGGCGACAAGCATGTCTACCAGAACGTCGCACTGCTGAGCCGGCTCGACACGATGTTCCTTCAGACCACGCGTTCCTATTTCAAGGACGTCTTCATCGAAGGGACGGACGACTTCATCATCGGCGGAACGGTGAGCGCCTGGGAGACCTCTGAAATCTTCTTTCCCACCGGATCGGGAGTCTCGTCAGCGACCAACATCGCCTTCATCAATTCGAAGTTCACCGCTGCGAGCGGCTTGCAATTCGACAAAGGACCAGGACCGGGCGTTGCGCTGATCAATTGCTCGATGCCGGGACCCGGTCCCGTGATTGCGTGGTTGAGAGGCGATGCACCGCCCCGTCCCAATCAGTACTACGTCACCTACCACGTGAAAGACGCGACGGGCAATCCGGTGACGATCGTCGACGGGTCCACCGGCGCCGCGACGTTCGATTATTCATGGGAGCTGTCCGATCAGCAGGCGCTCGCCTTCAATCCGTGGAATCTGCTGCGGGCCACGCCCACCGGCGTCGCCGACGATTGGGATCCGGCCAACGCTCGCGACACGTACGAAAACGCCGGCCAAGGGAGCGCAGTCTTTCGCGTGACGCTGTCGGGGACGCCCGCCAGCGTGCGCACGGGCGGGCCGGGAGCAACCATCGGAGCCACGGTGGCGCCGATCCGGGTGGCCGATCCGTCGATCACCTGGTCGACGCCCTCCGCCGAGATCACGCTGAGCCGTACGACCGGACCCGACGTCGTGGTCACCGGCAACCTGATGCCCACCGACATGCCAGACTACGTGCCGGTCATCGCCACGGCCTCAAATGGCTTCCACGCGACCGCCTGGGTTTATGTCGAACCGCCCTACGAAGCTCCCCCGATCCTGACGCAAGGACCGACGCTGACCGGGCCGACCAATGGCCAGATGACCGTCGACTACGCGTACGATCTGGGCGATCACACCGATCAGTCGATCATCACGTGGTCGATCTGCGCCGACGCCACCTGCGCCAACCCGCGCGATGTCGCGACGAGCCGGGACGGCCTACCGCTCGGGTCGTATGCGCTGACCGAGGGCGACGTCGGCCAGTTCATCCGGGTCGGCGTCCAGCCAAAACACAATGTCAGCGATCCCGGACCCGCTGTGTTCGCAACGTCCGACAAGGCGATCGCAGCGTGCGACATCGCGTCGACCACGGTCTCACCGAACTTTCGCAACTTCGTCACCACCGCGGACTCTTCTTACGTCAGCGGGCTATGGACGGTGATCGGGACCTGGACGGTGCAGGCGGACGCGACGCTGGTCAACGGCTACGGAGTCCGCGTGGGCTCGCAGGGCGCAGCGCTCTTGTACCAGGACGACACCAAGCGCGGCGACATGCAGGTGGCGATCACCATGACCCCCGAGAAGACGTCCGGCGCCGGCTTCGGAAGCCCCGGCTCGCCGTCCGACGGCCCCACCGTTCAGAAGGCGGACATCTTCATCAAATACGATCCGCGCACGCAGACCGGCTATTCGCTGCGCTACTGGCGGACCACGCAATCCGCCTCGGCGTGCCTGTTCCAGCTCTTCCGGATCGACAACGGTGTCGGCACGCCCCTCAATGACACCCAGGTGCTGACCGGTGTCTTTCGACCCAACACCGAGCTGGTCATGAAAGTGACTGGCGATCAGTTCACCGTGGAAGGTCACAACAGCTCCAACGGAGAGACGCTCTCGCTGGCGGGAACGATCACGCCGAATGACTTCGGCGGCGCGGGCGTGGCGTGGGGCGGCACCGTGTCGCGCGGCAACAGCAACGTGTACAGCAAGGTCGAGATCAGCTACCCGGGCGCGACTGTGCCCGCGTGTCAGACCCCGCCACCGCAGCCCCCCACGACGCCGATGCCTGCAAAATCGAGCAGCGGCTGTGGTTGCGCCAGCAGCCCCGCGCCGCGCGGCGGCGGCCTGCTCGCGACACTGCTGTTGCTTGTCGCTCTGCTGGAGATCCGCCGCCGGCGCGATCGCTAGCGCGAAGACCGCGAAAGCAACAGATCGCCGCGGAGCGCCCCTTACCAGATCCGTCCCCCTCTCCCGTCCGCGGGAGAGGGTTGGGGAGAGGGCAGACCTTGCGAGACGTGTCGCCCGCGCGTGGGCTCTCGCAAGGCTTGCCCTCTCCCTAACCCTCCCCCGCGGACGGGGGAGGGGACCAGATCGTCTGTTTCGGCAATCTTCGAAGGGGGACTTCATGACCGCAGGCAGCCATCGCACTCGCAGTCGCCGGCTCGCGTTGTCCGCCCTGACGGTGACGGTGATCGTGGCGGCGGGTTGCGGCTCGTCACCCGGCGACTCCACGCCCGTCGACGCCGCGGGCGGCAGCGGTGGCGGCGCGACGGGAACCGGCGCGGGCGGCGCAACAATTCCCGGCACCGGCGGCGCCACCGGCACGGGCGGCGTGGCCGGAACCGGGGGCGCGGGACCGACCGGAACGGGCGGCGCGCGCGCGACCGGCGGAGCGGACGGCGGCGTCACGACCCCGACCGGAGGTTCCTCCGGCAGCGGCGGCGCGGGCGGAACCGGAGGCGGCGCGGCCGCGACCGGCGGCAAGACCGGCACGGGAGGAACGGGCGGCGCCGCCGGCGCCCCCGGCACGGCGAACATCACCGTGTGGCTCTCCGGTGACTCGACCATGGCGACCGGTGGCCCCACCTGTCCGATCGGCTGGGGCGGCAAATTCCAGCCTCACTTCAACTCGCACGCGGCGGTGGTCAACAACGCGATCAGCGGCACCAGCATCAACGATTGGCTCTTCGACGCCAGCACCACGCTGGGCGCCGACGGCGAATGTGTGCTCAACAGCACCACCCCCCAGCCGGCCTGGACCGCGATGCTGAACGGAATGAAGACCGGCGACTATTTACTGATCCAGTTCGGGATCAACGACACCGATCCAACCTGCCCCAAGCACGAGAGCACCGATAAATTCATGGCCGACCTGGGCATGATGGCGCAGGCCGCGCGCGACCGCGGCGCGAATCCGATCTTCCTCAGCTCGGTGAGCTCCATTGCCTGCACGGGCAGCAGCGCGATCCCGACGCGCGGGCGCTTCGCGGCCGCCGCCCGCCAGGCCGCCGTCACGTACAGCGTGCCGCTCATCGATCTGGAAGCGCTGAGCGTGACGCTCTACACGTCGCTGGGATTCTGCCCGTTGCCGGGTGCGGACGTCGCCGCGACCTACGAATCGGGCGCGATCGGCGCCTTTTTCTGCGAAGACCACACCCACTTCGAATCCGCCGGCGCCGTCCAGATCGCCAACCTGGTCGCGCAATCGATCAAGGATCAGGGATTCGGGCTCGCGAGCTATCTCGTCCCCTGAGGTCTGGAACGGATCACCGCTCCTGGCTCGCCAGCGCGGCGAATCCGCGGCGGCAGATCTCCTGCGCGATGTCTGTCCAGAAGCCGTGGCCCCAGTAGCGAAAGCAGCTGGTCTGGGAGAGCAGCAAGTACAGCAAGGAAGTACGGTAGGCAGGGTCCGCGTGGAAGGCGGCGGCGCCGGTTCCGGTGTGATCCCACCGCTCGTGAAACGCGGCGCTGAGCCGCACGACGGGATCCATCACATCGCCATATCCCTCGACCCAGCTACGGTCGCTGGTCCACGACGCGCGATCGAGATTGAACGAGGGATCGCGCTCGCGCAGTCGCTCGATCGCCCGATCCGCCGCGCCCGGCCCCGCGCCGGTCATCTGCTCCCAGATGCGATGCTGCGATACCGGTTGCACGGCGGGAAACGCGCGATCGTCCACGCCCGCCGCCGCCAGCGCCTCGAGATACTCCGTGCCATTCATCGCCACCACGTCGGAGGCGCCGGCGCCGAGCTCGTCGAAGGCGCGTTCGTAAGCACTCGGGAACTCGTTCATCATCACGCCCCCGTTTTCGCCGTCGCCGATCTGGAGGCAATAGGGCGGGACCGTGGCGCCGGCGAACGGCTGCCGAGGGAGCGACCTCGCCTCGCCGTACGGCTGCATCTGACCGACGAGCTTGGTGTCCGAACCTTGGGTCTTGATCAGGACCGGGATCGACGCCGTCTCGCCTTCGGAGTTGCGGGCCACCAGCAAGTGGGGCAGGCGGGGCTGGCGCAGCGCGGTCCCGTCGGTGTTCTCGACGGTGTGCTCCTGAACCATCAGCCACCGGTAGCCACACTTGGAGAGCGCCCGCACGTACGCAAAGCAGACGTCGGGGTGGATGGGCAGGTGCATCTCGGGCGCCGAGAACCCCCGAACGCGCGCGAGTGCCGGCAATCCAAAGAGCGCCGCGAAGTGATGACGCCAGGCCAGCATGTGCAGCTCGAGATCCGGCACCGGCGTCGACGACACGACAGCGTGCGACCACATGGTGCCGAGCCACTCGAACGACGGCGACAGCTCTGGCTCGGTCGTCCGCCGAAGCGCCGCGAGGACGTCGGTCTGGCCCATCTGCGTCAGACCCCAGAGCAAGTTGCCAGAGTAGTCGAGCATCAACCGGGGTCGCCGCCCGCGTGCGACAAGCGGCGCGACCAGATCGGCGACCCGGCCATAGCAGCGCAAGAAGACCGGGGCGTTGTGATTGTCGCCCTGCCCAGGGTGGTCCAGCATGTACTGCAGATTCGAGATCAGAGGTGCGGTCGTCCGTTCGCCGTCACCCAAGACCGTGGGTTGGTGCATGTGCAGCGCCAGACCAAAGGTGGCACGGACCGCCTTTGGATCGATCCCGCTGCTCAGAGGGAGGGTGCGCGTGATCTCGGCCGGATCCTCGATATCGCTGGTGATCGGGGGGAGCTGGTCCATTGGACCCAGAGCCTAGCGCGGATACTTGATCAAAACCCCGAGGCATGCGCCCTTATGTGTTCGAGAAATGTCACGCACCACCCGAATCCCGAGCCCAATCGTCGTCACGTTTCTGATCGGTAGCACCCTTGGGGGTGCTATCGCGGGATGCAGTAGCGGCAAGAGCGGCAACCCGAGCGGAACCGGCGGAAACGGAGGGGCCGGGGACGCCGCGACCGACGGCGCGGACGGGAGCGCCCCGATCCTCGCGCGCCCGTGGGATTGGGCGAGCGTCGTCGGCACGGGACAGAGCCTGGCGGTGGGCCAGATGGGCATCCCCGCCGTGACGACCAGCCAGCCCTACGGAAATCTACAACTCTCGACGGGCAAGTTGCCCTGGCCCGTCGATCCCAACGACCCCACGCTGGCGATGGTGCCGCTCACCGAGCCCATCGGCCGCCCGTCGACGGCATATCCCAGCTCCTGGCCCACGAACATTGCCGGCGAAACGCCGCACGCATCGATGGCCGACCAGATCACGGCGCTGGCACAGGCCGCCGACGGCCGCGACTACGTCGGCGTGCACAGCGAGGTGGGCGAGAACGGCCAGGGCATCGTGTACCTGAAAAAAGGCGCCCCGCAGGTGGGCGTGAATGGCCACGCCTACCAGGCGACGCTGATCGAGATCCAGGCCATCACCCGCCTCGCGACCGCCATGGGCAAGACCTTCGGCGTCGGCGCCATCATCGTCACGCACGGTGAAGCCGACGCTGGCAACGCGACCTACGAGAGCGATCTCTATCAGCTCTGGACCGACTACCAGACGGATCTACCGGCGCTGACCGGCCAAACGCAGAAGATCCTGATGATCACGTCGCAGCAAAACGCGGTCAACGATCGCGCGGCGTCGACGCTGGCCCAGTGGAAGATCGGTGTCGATCATCCCGGCGACGTCGTCTGTTCAGGCCCCAAGTACCAGTACCCGTACTACGCCGGCGACCACGTGCACCTGATCACCGACGGCTACCGCCAGCTGGGGGAGAAGTACGGACAGATCTACTTCGAACGCGTCGTGCTCGGTCACGACTGGCAGCCCCTGGCGCCGACGACAGTCGAGCGCACCGACACCCGGACCCTCACGGTTCATTTCCACGTTCCGGTACCACCGCTGGTCTGGGAGACGACATTCACGCCGCCTCACCAGTCGACTCCGGAGTGGCAGGCCGGGAACGGCTTCGAGCTCCGCACGTCGGCAGGCCGCATCGCGATCGCGTCGGTGGACTTCGCGGGCGATGACGCCGTCGTGATCACGACCGCGGCCGACTTGCCGGCGTCGGGCGTGTTGCTCGATTACGCGCTCGCCACCGACGGCCCCGCCATGTCGGCGCCGTTCGTGGGCACTGTGCGCTGGGGCCTGCTCCGCGACTCCGATCCGTTCGTCGGCGCCGCGACCCAGGTCCCTCAGCCCAACTACGCCGTCGCCTTCGAGCTGCCGGTGCCGTAGCAGCCTATTCGACCCACCTAGCGCGTCTTCGTGTACGACGCGCTCTCGGTAAGGGTGCAGGAGACCGCTGTGCCACCAGTGGTCACGACGGCGGTGCCGCTGCCGCTTTCAGTGGCGGTCGTGCCGCTGGCGCCGACCGTGAACATGTACGAGGTCACGGTCAGCTGGAGACTGTCGCTTCCCATGCCCTGAGTACAGGACTGGTTGGGCACGCCGACGGCGGTTCTCCCCGAGGCGTTCGCGAGAAACGTGCACCCCGACGAATCCGGGGGTTGCAGGAGATCCGACGTCGTCCCCTTCTCCCAGATGGTGTCGGTGGGGTTCGTATCCGTCTGCGCCTGTCCCGCGCAAGTCAGGGTTAGGGAACCCGTGGTCGGGTGCCAGGTGCCGATGAAGAGCTGCAGGGCACCGGCATCCCCGCCGCCCGGGCCGCCGCCGTCGGTCGTCAGCCCATCCGATCCACCACACCCCAGGGACAAGCCCACGATCAGGCAGGCGACGACAACGACGGGCCGGCGAAGCTCAGCCGGCTTTCTCGACCTGGACGAGCGGCACATGCGGCAAGCCTCATAGAGACAACTCGCATTCCGGCGAAAATTCCCGAAAAAGATGAGAAGCGCGGCAAGTTTTGTGAGCGGCGCCACCCCCATCGCGGACACCTCTATTCTCATGGGACGGTCCCTGCCGCTGGCGCCCAAGGCGCCACCCGCGCTTCGCCATCTGCCGCTCGCGCCGGACGCGCGAGCGGTCGATCGCGCGACGCGCCCCATCCACGCGATCTGGGAGACCACGTTGCGATGCGACCTGGCGTGCCGGCACTGCGGCTCGCGCGCGGGGCGCGAGCGACCCGACGAACTGTCGACCGAGGAATCGCTCGACCTGGTCCGCCAGCTGGCGACGCTCGGCGTGCTCGAGGTGAGCTTGATCGGCGGCGAAGCCTACCTGCGGGACGACTGGCTCGAGCTCATCGCCGCCGTCCGCGCCGCCGGTATGCAGTGCACGATGGTCACCGGCGGGCGCGGCCTGACCGCGGATCGCGCACGCGCCGCGGCGGCGGCAGGTCTGCAGAGCGTGAGCGTCTCGATCGATGGCGGCGTGGAGTCCCATGACCGTTTGCGAGGAGTGGTGGGCTCACACCGGGCCGCGCTCGAAGCCGCGCGCAACCTGACCGCCGCCGGGATCCCCGTCGCCGTGAACACCCAGATCAATCGGCTGTCGATGCCCGATCTACCCGGCGTCCTCGACACGGTGATCGCGCTCGGCGCTCACGCCTGGCAGATCATGCTCACCGTCGCGATGGGCCGCGCGGCCGACGAGCCCGATATCTTGATCCAGCCCTACGAGCTGCTGGCGTTGTTCCCGTTGCTGGCGACCTTGAAGGCGCGCTGCGACGCCGCGGGCGTGCGCCTGCTGCCCGGCAATAACATCGGTTACTTCGGCCCGCTCGAGTCCGTGCTGCGGGGGACTTTCCCACGGGGCCACAAAGGTTCGTGTGGCGCCGGCTGTTCCACGATCGGGATCGAGGCCAACGGAGCCGTCAAGGGTTGTCCATCGCTGCAGACCGTCCCCTGGACCGGTGGCAACATTCGCGATGCGGCGCTCGCCGACATCTGGGAGCGAGCGGCGCCTCTGCGCGTGATGCGCGATCGCACCGTCGACGATCTGCGGGGCTTTTGCCGCACCTGCTACTACGCCGACGAGTGTCGCGCCGGCTGCACGTGGACCGGATTCAGTCTGTTCGGCAAGGCGGGCGACAATCCGCTCTGTCATCACCGCGCGCTGGAGATGCAGGCGCGCGGCCTGCGCGAGCGGCTGGTGCGCGTGGCGCCCGCCCCCGGTGTTCCGTTCGATCATGGGTATTTCGAGATTGTCTTAGAGGAGGTGCCGCGTGAGTGAGCTCAATCCCTGTCCGTCATGCAACCGTCATGTCCGCGCCTCAGACGCCGTCTGTCCATTCTGCGCGGTGCCGCAGCCGTCACGCGCCCCACGCATGGATGCCGCGCTGGCGCGGCCGCGGCTGAACCGGGCTGCGATCTTTGCCGCCGGCGCGGCGCTGGCCGGAATGTCCGCGTGTTCGAGCACGGCCAATCCAACCGACGCCGGGGCGACCGGGGGCGGCACCGGTGGAGCGGCGGGTGCAACGGGCGGAACCGGGGGCGCGGGAGGAGCCGGAGGCAGCACGGTCCCCGACGGCGGCCCGGTGCCAATCTACAGCGCCGTCTTCCCGCCGCCCAAGCCGACCAAGACCCGCAACGGCTGATCCGCTTTCCCTTGAGGTACCATACGTCGAGCGCTCGAAGCCGAGCGCGTTCGAATGGGTGAAATCCACTACCAGGTTTGCGATGTGTTCACTGACCGGCCGTTCGCGGGAAACGCGCTTGCGGTCTTCATCGACGCCGACCTCCTCGACAGCGTCACGATGCAAGCGCTCGCGCGCGAGACGAATCTTTCGGAAACCTCGTTCCTTCTTCGTCCATCGAGCGCGGAAGCGGACGCCGCCCTGCGCATCTTCACCCCAACGATGGAGCTTCCGTTCGCGGGCCACCCGACGCTGGGGACCGCGTTCGTGCTCGCCGCTCGAAGCGGGCGCCGGATCATCAAGCTCGAGACCGGCCGCGGCCTCGTCACCGTTCGCTTGAACGACGATTCGCCACGATCGGGATTCGGATGGATGACGCAGCCCTTGCCGCGAATCGAGCGCTACCGAGAAGCGACCACGCTTCTTTCGGCCCTGGGCGTGTCGGAATCGAAGCTGCCGATCGACCTTTACGACAACGGTCCGCGCTACGTCTATGTCGAGCTCGACGCGCCGGAGGAAGTCGCGGCACTACGGCCGGACATGTCGCGCCTCGCGGATCTCGGCAGCACCGCGTTCAGCGTCTTCGCCGGCAAGGGCGCGGGATGGAAATGCCGCGTCTTCGCGCCCGGAGAAGGAATCCCTGAGGATCCGGCGACCGGCGCAGCGGCTGGTCCGCTCGCGGTCCACCTCGCCCGGTATGGGCGCATCTCCTTCGGCGACGAGATCGTCATCGAACAAGGAGTCGAGATCGGCCGGCCTTCGACCTTGCACGCCTGCGCCAGGGGACGACGAGATCAGATCGAAAGCGTCGAGGTCGGCGGGCAGACAGTGATCGTGGGGCGCGGGACGTTCACCCTGCCCTGAGGAACGAGCGCGTTCGGCACTGCCTGGGGCTGCGCCAAGGGCGGCCCCAGGCCAGTGCTGACATCAGCGGGGACGGGAATTCTGACGGCGGCCGTTCTTGGGAGACAGCAGCTGGCGCATCGCCTTGAAAAAGGCCTTTGCCGATTTGTTATCATTCTTCGCAACCCATGTTTTTGCCATGGGAACAGCCTGCGCGCCCTGCACCGATAATGCCACTTGTGTTATTGCCATTCGACGCGCGCGGCTCGGCTCGACCTGCAATCGCAACGCCATCGGGCGGGGTCAGCGAGTCTAGACAGTCCACCGAGCAGATCCATTCTATAATCGGCGGAAGCGATGAAGCGCCAAGACAAGCTCGACAAGGAGCCTTTCAGCCCGCGCACCGTCGAAAAGGGGTCACGCCTGCGCGGCGCCCAGGTCACCAAGGGGGTTTGCCCCTACTGTGCGGTCGGTTGCGGCCAGCTCATCTATACCAAGGGCGGCCAGCTCATTGACATCGAGGGCGACCCCGAGAGCCCGATCAGCGAAGGCACGCTCTGTCCCAAAGGAGCCGACACCTTCCAGCTCGCCGCGAATCCGCACCGGGTCACTCACGTCCTCTACCGGGCACCCCACTCCGATCACTGGGAGAAGAAGCCGCTCGAGTGGGCGGTCGCCGAGATCGCGCGCCGGGTAAAGGACGTCCGCGACGCCGACTTCATCGAGCAGGGTCCCGACGGGCGACTGCGGAATCACGTGCGCACCATCGGCAGCCTGGGCGGCGCCACGATCGACAACGAGGAGAACTACCTCATCAAGAAGCTCCTGGGCGGAGGCCTGGGAGTGGTATCGATCGAAAACCAAGCTCGAATATGACACAGCGCTTCGGTGCCCGGTCTGGGCGCCTCGTTCGGCCGCGGAGCCGCCACCAACTACCAGCAGGATCTGGCGAACAGTGACTGCGTGTTGATCATGGGCTCCAACATGGCGGAAGCACATCCGGTCGGCTTCCGCTGGCCGATGCGCGCCAAGGAGCGCGGCGCGACGATGATCCACGTCGACCCGCGCTTCACCCGGACGTCCGCGCTCGCCGACTTGCACGTGCAGATCCGCGCCGGCAGCGACATCGCGTTCCTCGGCGGCGTCGTGAACTACGTCCTCGAGAACGAGAAGTGGTTCAAGGAGTACGTCGAGAATTACACCAACGCATCGTTGATCATCGACAGCGCGTTCAAGGACACCGAGGATCTGGACGGCGTCTTTTCCGGTCTCGGTGACCGCGCCTACGACGCGCAGGGCGGCCACTGGGCGTACGCCAAGACGCCGGGCCAAGGTGGGAGTGACAGTGGCGGTGGCGGTGGTGAGACGACGTCCGGCCACGGGCACGAGGGCGCCGATCCGGGAATGGGGTCCGCCGGCAGCGTTCAGAAAGATCCGACGCTGAAAGATCCGCGCTGCGTGATGCAGATCTTGCGACGCCACTTCGCCCGCTACACGCCGGAGATGGTGTCGAAGGTGACAGGCTGCCGTCCCGAGGAGCTGATTCGCGTCGCCGAGCTCCTGTGCGCCAATTCGGGGCGCGAGCGGACGACGTCGATCATCTACGCACTCGGCTGGACGCAGCACTCGACGGGCGTGCAGATCATCCGCACCGCCGGGATCCTCCAGCTGCTGCTCGGCAACATGGGCCGCCCCGGCGGCGGCATCATGGCGATGCGCGGCCACTCGACCATTCAAGGCTCGACGGACATCGCGACGCTTTACGATGTCCTGCCCGGGTACCTGCCGCAGCCGACCACCGACGACAAGCACCAGACGCTCGAAGACTACTGCCAGGCCGAGGGGACGCCGAACGGCTACTGGGCGAACTTCAAGAAGTTCACTGTGAGCCTGCTCAAGGCGTGGTACGGCGACGCCGCGACCAAGGACAACGACTTCGGCTACTCGTTCCTGCCGCGGGTCGACGACGACTATTCCCAGCTGCCCTACTTCAACCGGATGGCCAACGGAGAGGTCAAAGGCTACTTCCTGTTCGGCCAGAATCCCGCCGGCGGAGCCCCCAACGCCGTCCTGCACCGCGCCGGCCTGCGCAAGCTCGACTGGCTGGTGTGCGTCGATTGGTTCGAGATCGAGAGCGCGGTGTTCTGGAAGGACGATCCGAACGCGCCGCCGCCGTCGGAGATCAAGACCGAGGTGTTCTTCATCCCGGCCGCGGCGTCACCTGAGAAGGAAGGCTCGCTGACCAACACCCAGCGCCTGCTCCAGTGGCACGACATCGCGATGGACCCGCCCGACGACTGTCGCTCCGACGCCTGGTTCCTCTACCAGCTCGGCAAGAAGCTGAAGGAGCTCTACGCCGGCTCGACGCTGGCGCGCGACCAGGCGCTGCTGGCGCTCACCTGGGACTACGAGCGCAAACACCGGCACGTCCTGCCCGACGGAACACCGAGCCGCATCGAGGGCGAGCCGGATCTCGACAAGATCATCCGCGAGATCAACGGTTGCAAGCTGAGCGAAATCGACGAGCGCACCGGTGAACCGCGGCTGCTATCCGGCTTCGGCCAGCTCGCCGACGACGGATCGACCGCGAGCGGCTGCTGGATCTACTGCGGCGTATACCCGGAGCCGGGGCGAAACCGCGCGCGCGAGCGCAAGCGCACCGGCCACCCGCTCGAACCGGAGTGGGGCTACGCGTGGCCCGACAACCGCCGCATCATGTACAACCGCGCGTCGGCGGATCCCGAGGGCAAGCCGTGGTCCGAGCGGAAGAAGCTGGTGTGGTGGGACGAGGCGGAAAAGAAGTGGGTGGGCCTCGACCGCCCCGACTATGACCCGCTCAAGCCGCCGAGCTACCGGCCGCCGCCCGACGCCAAGGGGATGGCGGCCATTGCTGGCAACCAGCCGTTCATCATGAAGGGCGACGGCCTCGGCTGGCTGTACGCGCCGAGCAAGGTAAAGGACGGACCGCTGCCGGCGCACTACGAGCCGATCGAATCGCCGGTGGGAAACCTGCTCTACCCGCGGCAGACGTCGAGCCCGACGGTGCGCACCTTCGATGGGCCGCTCAACCAGATCGCATACGACCCGAGCGAGGCGTATCCGATCGTCGCGACCACGTTCCGGCTGACGGAGCACTATCTCAGCGGCCCGATGAGCCGGTTCAACAGCTGGCTCAACGAGCTGCAGCCGGAGATGTTCGTCGAGCTCGCCCCCGAGCTCGCCGCCGAGCGCGGCATCGAGCACGCGGGCTGGCTGACGGTGTCGACGCCGCGCGGAACCATCGAAGCCCGCGCGATGGTCACGCGGCGGCTGCGCCCGGTGCAGCTCGGCGATCGCGTCGTGCACCAGATCGGTCTGCCTTTCCACTGGGCGTTCGCGGGCGAAAGCGTCGGCGGAAACGCCAACGACCTCACCGCGCTGCTCGCCGAGCCCAACGTGTCGATGCACGAGGCCAAGGCGTTCACCTGCCAGATCGCTCCCGGGCGCCTGCCCGTGCAGAACCGCCCGCACGCGACCAAACCGCTCGCGCAATGGCCGACCGGCGAGACAATCCCGGACACGCCCGAGTCGGCCCAACCGGAAGGCAGGTTCCGCCGTGGCCGTTAGATCGCCGCGCCTCGACCAGCTGCTCCGCGGCCTCGAGAAAGCGACGCCGCCGGCGGCCAAGGCCGAGACCGGTTTTTACACCGACACCACGGTCTGCATCGGATGCAAGGCGTGTGAGGTGGCATGCAAGCAGTGGAACCAGCTGCCCGCCGACGGCCTCCAGTGGACCGGCAACAGCCACGACAACACGGCGGCGCTCTCGGCGCACTCGTGGCGGCACGTGAAGTTCATCGAGCAGTTCCCCGAAAGCGGCGCGGCCGGTCGCTGGCTGATGATGAGCGACGTGTGCAAGCACTGCGTGAACGCGCCCTGCCACGAGGCGTGCCCAACGGGCGCGATCGTCTACAACGAGACCGGCAACGTCTACATCCAGCAGGACATTTGCAACGGGTGCGCGTATTGCGTCGCCGCCTGCCCGTTCGGCGTGATCACGCGCAGCATGTTCGACGGCCACGCCCACAAATGCACGCTGTGCTACGACCGCCAGCGCGACGATCAGGTCCCGGCCTGCGCCAAGACCTGCCCCACGGAGTCGATCCAGTTCGGGCCCATCGAGGAGCTGCGCGAGCGCGCGCGCCAGCGAGTCGACACGCTCCACCAGCGCGGCGTGACCTCGGCCTATCTTTACGGCGATCGCGAGACCGAGACCTACTCGGCGTTGAACTCCTTTTATCTGCTCGTCGACAAACCGTCGATCTACGGCCTGCCCGACAACCCTGTCCACCCGTGGCTGCACATGAAGGGCGACTACGTCCGCGCGTTCTCGAGCGGCCTGGTCGCCCTGCTGGTCGCGCTCCTCGCGTTCGTGGCCCTCTAGTCGTGATGCGCGGTTACGCCGATCAACCCTTCCTCAAGGCGCCGAACTGGCACGGTCTGGTCGTCGCCGACATCTTGCTCAACAACCTCTGCACCGGCCTGTTTCTGGTCGCGGCGCTGGGCGAGCTGGCTGCGCCGGCCCGCTTCGCTGCCACCGCGCACGTCGCCTACCCCGTGGTCCTCGGGCTGCTGATCCTCGACCTTGTGTGCCTGGTGCTCGACCTCGGCGATCCGCTGCGCTTCCACCACATGCTGCGGGTCTTCAAGCTGCGCTCGCCGATGTCGGTGGGAGTTTGGTCGCTGGTCGCGTTCTCGCCGGTGGGTCTCCTCGGGGTGATGACGATCCTCGGCCTCGGCCCCGCGTGGGACGACCTGCGCCGGGTGCTGGCCGCCGTCGGGCTGATCCCGGCGCTGGTGGCCGCGATGTACAAGGGCGTCCTGTTCAGCACCACGGCTCAACCCGGGTGGCGTGATGCGCGCTGGCTCGGCGGGTACCTCGCCACTTCGGCGGTGCTGCTCGGCTGCGCCGAGCTCCTGCTGCTCGCGCTCTTTCTTGGTCAGCCCGCCGCGACCGGGGCGCTCCGCACCGCGACGCTGGCCCTCCTGATGGTGAACGGCATCGGCCTGGCGCTAGTCGTCAAGGACGTGCCTCGGCTCAGGAGCGCGGGCGCCGTCGCCGGCGCGGTGGGCATCGTCGCGCCGCTCGCGCTGTTATGGTTGTCGGGGCCGGCGCCGTTCGTCGCCGCCACAACGCTCATCGTCGCCGGCGCACTGGTGGTTCGCCGCGCGCTCGTCCGCCTGCCGCATCGCAAATAACGAGCGGCCGCAGATCGTCCGGCGACGGAGCGCCCTTCGCGGCCATCGTTTCTACCGCTCTGTCGTCTCCGGCTCACTCTGCCTCGATGAACGCGAGGAGGTCGGCGTTGATGGTCGCCGCCTGCGTGGTGGGCATGCCGTGGGGAAAGCCCTTGTAGGTCTTCAGCGTGCCATTCTTGACGAGCTTCGCCGACAGCGGTCCGGCATCCGCGTACGGAACGATTTGATCGTCGTCGCTGTGCATGACCAGCACGGGAACCGAGATCTTCTTCAGATCTTCGGTGAAGTCGGTCTGCGAGAAGGCCACGATGCCATCGTAGTGTGCCTTCGCGCTGCCCATCATGCCCTGGCGCCACCAGTTTTGGATGATCGCTTCCGACGGTTTTGCGTCCGGGCGATTGAATCCGTAGAAAGGCCCCGACGCCAGGTCGCGATAAAACTGCGAGCGATTGGCAGCGAGCTGCGCCTGCAATCCGTCGAACACTTCTTTGGGAAGGCCGCCGGGATTTGCCGCGGTCTTCAACATCAGCGGTGGAACGGCGGAGATGAGCACCGCCTTGGCAACCCGGCTCTCGCCGTGGCGGCCCAGGTACCGCGCGACCTCGCCGCCGCCGGTCGAGTGACCGACATGCACGGCCCTCTTGAGGTCGAGATGCGCAGTGAGCGCAGCAAGATCGTCAGCGTAGTGATCCATGTCGTGACCATCCCCGATCTGGGAAGATCGGCCGTGGCCACGGCGGTCATGGGCTATGACGCGATAGCCGCTGCGAAGGAAGAAAAGCATTTGCGTGTCCCAATCATCAGCAGACAGCGGCCAGCCATGGCTGAACACGATCGGCTGACCTTTGCCCCAGTCCTTGTAGAAGATCTCAACCCCGTCCTTGGTCGTGATGGTCGGCATTGGGTGCCTCCTTCTGGGTCAACCTGGGCATCTTCTTCCTGCGAACAAGCAGACGCATGGGCACACCCCGATTGCAGGGACCAAGTCGTTCAGAACGTCCAGCCGACGGCCAATCGCAGCTGGGGGAGGAGATCGCCGCGGTGGAGCTCCTCGGGGCAAGAGAGGAAGCAACCGCCGGCTGGCGTGACGTAGCTTGAATCGGTGAGGGCGATGTTTTCGCCGAAGGCGGCCAGTACGGTGAAGCCCTCCGGCGCGCGGACGATGTAAGCCAGCTCGGCATGGGCGAGCGGGGTGGTTCCGTGGACGCCGTTGCCAACCAGCACCATCGGGCCGCCCGCCAGGGTCAGGGCATGCCGGCCATTCTCAGTACGCAGAAGCTCCCAGCGGGTGCTCGCCATGGCCGACCAGGAGTCGGATCCTGTCATCAAGGTACCTTCGATCGACAGGCGCGCCGCCACGAAACGGCCGCCAGTGAGCCCGACCTCGACGTGCGGGCCGATCGACCCGGCATGCGTGTCGAGCATCGCCCCCTCCGCCCGCACCACCCACGGGCGGGCAGACGTGACGTTCAGAGACGGCTCCTGGGCGGCCATCGGCGTCTCGTTCTGGGCGGGCATGGCGTGGGCCGGGCTGCCGCCATAAGCCGCCAGCGCCGTCCAAACGACTGCCACCGCAAGCACGTTCATCACGTTGGTCATGACCTCGTTCTCCTCGACATCCGATGCATCAAAATCGGGGCCAAGAGCGGCGCCCGTCACGAGCGGCCGGCAAAATGCCCGAATCGCTCGGGTCTTCGGCCCGCTCCGGCCGTCACAGGTCGACCGCGACTCCCCGGGAGTCGGAAAGCTCTCGCCCCGGCTGTGCAAAATCCGACACAGCCGCGAGCGGGCCGTTCGGCGACACCGCTAGTCCGTCCCGAGGACGCGGACGCGACCTTTGATAGCGTCGGGAATACGTTGTTCGCAGATCCGCGATACGTCGGCGGCGGCGTAACGCGCGGAGAAGTGGTGCAGCACGATGTCCTTCGCGGCGAGGAGCTCGGGCCGTGCGATCAATTCGTCGAGGTGAATGTGCCCCATCTGGCGCGCGTCCTCGACGGAGACACGGTCGTCGAGAAAGGTGGCCTCGAGCAAGAGGGTCTCCGCCTTCTGGAACTCGGGGGTTCGCTCCAGCACCTCGACGCGCGTATCTCCCGAGAAGCAGAGGAGTGGGACGTCGTAGCCCTCGTCTATCTCCTGGCCGGCCCGGCGCAGCTCTCCCAGCCGGGCGCCATCCAGGTTGCGGAATTCTGGCCGCAGCCGCTGGCGACGCTCCCACACCGTGTAGCCCTGGCTAGGCACGCGGTGGAATGTCTCGAACGCGCGCACACGGCGCTTCTTGCCGAGATCGAGCTCCTCGCCCCAACCGAGCGGCACCACGCGCCGGGCGATGCGACCTCCGTCGAGGGCTTCCGCCGCGGCGAACATGCGCTCCACGTCGGGAGCGATGCTGGCCGGCACAACGTAGACGCTCTCGCCCATGTTCATCATGGCCCGGCGGGCGGCGTGCTGAACGACGGCCCCCACGTGGTCGAGGTGTCCGTGGCTCACGAGAACCAGCGGCTGATTGACGGCTGTCCTCGAGCAGCGGCCGAGGTCCAGCATCAGACCCAGGCTGGGGACCTCGATCGCGGTCTCGATCCCGGCGGTGCTGAAGCCGAGCAGGGATATGCGGCTCACCCGCAGATTGTGCCACGGGCCACTCGAGCCGACGGGCCGGATTGCGTCAGGGCGCGTCGGTTCACCGGATACAGCGAAGGCCAAGCGCGCCTTCGTAGTGGATCGTGGACGTCGACACGCCGGGCGGCAGCGGGATCATGTGGCTGCCAGTAATACCCGGCGCGAGTGTGCCCGACTGAATGGTTCCGTCGTCGGCGCGAACCCAGATCTCCAGCGACGTGTAAAAGAAAGGAAGGCCGTCGCCGCCAGGCGCGGAGAGCGCCCAGGTGTCGGCTACCTTTTGGAAGTCTGCCTCCGTCAGCGATGCCAGATCGGCCTCCGTGATCAGCCGCCAGCCGGGGCCCATCTCGGTCCCGCAGATGTCGACGTCGTCGACGAGCCGAGGGATCCAGTAGGGCTTGGCGACGTACTGCGTATACGCGCACAAGCCGACCTGGTCGTAGTTCATCGCGAGCTGCGTCTGCGTCAGCGGGGTGCCGTCAGCCGGTGCGAGCGTGATCTCGGGGTAGAGCTGGGCGCACATCGGCAGCAGCCAGTCGAACAGTAGCGATGCGTCGTGCGCCATCGTCTTCTCCCCGTCCAGGCTGGTGGGGAATGGCGCATAGATGATGGTGGTGCGTGGGAGGATAGGCGCGGAGATCTGTATGCGCTGGCCGGTGACGACGCCCGCGGCCGCGAACGACAGCGCGCCGTTGTATTCGAACGTGGCGGGCTCGGCGGCGGCGCCGCCGCTTCCGCCGACCGCGCCGTTGCCGCCGCCGGTGTTGCCCGTGCCCGCGCCGCTGCCGGCCGCCCCGGTGCCGCTGCTTCCCCCCGGCGCTTCCGGCCGCGAGCCATCGCTCTGGCAGGCCAGGTGCGCGACCACCGAAAGAGTCGCCAGGAGTCGCCACCGCATGCCATCCACTATCCTCCGCCGGGCGCGGCGGCACAACGTCGCCCGGTGCCGGGCCTAGGGGCGATACGTCGCCGGCAGGCGGCGCTCGGCCAGCCGGACCGACGTCTCGAGATCGATCTTCGAGGCCGAGCTGCCAAGTAGCACCTTGTACACGCCCGGGGCTATCCGCCAGCCGCCGCCGGTCTCGCTGAATACGGCGAGCAGGCGTGGATCGACGCGTAGCTCGACGTCCGTGCTCGCGCCAGGGGCCAGATCGACCTTGCGCCACGCGCCCAGGCGTTTGGGCGCCTCCCAGCCGCCGGCGACCGGCGACACGTAGATCTGAGGCACGTCCTTGCCCGCTCGCTGGCCGGCGTTGCGCACGCGAAATTTCACGACCAGGTCCTGACCCTCGAGCCATGCTGCGAGATCGCTGTGCTCGAAGCGCGTATACGAGAGCCCGAACCCGAACGGAAACAGCGGCGGCAGCTTCTTTGCGTCGTGCCACTTGTATCCGACCGCCGCGCCTTCCGCGTAGCTGACGTTGCCAGTCTTCTTACCCGCGGCGTCCGTCGCGGTCAGCGCAGGTCGCGCGAGCTGGCTTGCGTCCTTCGGGAAGCTGATGGGCAGCCGACCGGACGGGTTGACGCGGCCGAACAGGAGATTGGCTATCGCGTCGCCCCCGCTCGTGCCCGGATACCAGACGTGGACGATGCCTCGAACCTCGTTGATCCACGGCATGAATACGGCGCCCCCGGTCTCGAGGACCACGATGGCGCGTGGGTTCGCGCGGGTAACCGCGCTCACCAGCGCGTCCTGCTCGCCCGGCAACGTGAGCGAGCCGTCGAAGGATTCGCCGTTCCACGACGTGACGAACACGATCGCCACGTCACTCTGCGCCGCCAGGCGAGTCGCCACGCCGCGATCCTCACCGCCGGCGAATTGCACTTCAGCCTTTGGCGCCAGCGCCTTGATGGCGCGCATGGGTGACGACGGGTCATACATGACCGGCCCCGGCCATGACGTCGGCGCGACGCCGGGCACCGCGTTGCCGCCGACGGGATAGACCAGCGACGCCCCGCCGCCCGCGAGCACGCCTTTGTCGGCATGGCCGCCGATCACAGCGATGCGCGCAATATCGGCGCCGAGCGGCAGGATGGAGCCGTCATTCTTCAGCAGCACCGCCCCCTGTTCCGCGCTCTCGCGCGAGACGGCGGCGTGCGCCTCGATGTCCTTGGCTGGGAGATCGATCGGGCCCCTCTCGACGGGATGGTCGATCACCCCCTTGGCGAACATCGTGCGCAGGATGCGCCTCGCCATCTCGTTCAACCGCGCCTCGGGTACCTCGCCCGCCTCGACCGCGCTGAGGAGCAACTCGCGGAAGAAAGGCTTGTCGTCGAACGGGTAACCGGACTGCTGGTCGGTGCCGCTGAGCGCGGTCTTCGCGGTGCTGTGCACGGCGCCCCAGTCCGACATCACGTAGCCGCGCCACCCCCAGTCGCGGCGCAGCAGATCCGTCAGCAGATACGAGCTCTCGCACGCATGCTCGCCCCATACCTTGTTGTACGCGCACATGACGGCGCCGGGGTTCGCCTGCTCGATCGCGATCTGAAACGCCAGCAGGTCCGACATGCGCGCCTGATCCCGATCAATGCGCACGTCGACTGAGGTGCGGTCCGTCTCCTGATCGTTGAGCGCGAAGTGCTTGATCGTCGAGATGAGGTGATTGGATTCGATGCCGGCGATCTGCGCACCGACGATGACGCCCGCGAGCAGCGGATCCTCGCCGCCGTACTCGAAGTTGCGGCCGTTGCGTGGCTCGCGCACCAGGTTCACGCCGCCGGCGAGCATCACGTTGAATCCCGACGCGCGCGCCTCGGCTCCGATCATCGCGCCCGCCCGACGCGCGAGCGCCGGATCCCAGCTCGCCGCCGTCGCGAGGCCCGACGGCAGCGCCGTGCGCCCGCGCTTGTCGTGGGGTCCGGCTTGTGACGCGACGCCGATGCCCGCGTCCGTCTCCCATCGCGGCGGAACCCCCAGGCGCGGGATGCCGGGCACGTAGCCCGCCGAGCCAAGGCGCCCCTCCGGCGGCGCGACGTATTTCTTCCAGGGCGCGTCGGTCGCAAAGTAGCCGAACACCAGCGTCTGCTTCTCCGCGCGCGACATCTCGGCGAGCACGAGCTCGGCGCGCCGATCGGCGTCGAGCGCCGCGTTCATCCAGGGTCTGTCGGCGCCCGCGGCGGTGTGAGCGACCGACCACGTGGCGGCGAAGCTCGCGATGACGAGCGCGAACGAGACACGACGATGTTTCAGGGAGTCCCTGTCAGTCATCGCGAGGAGTCTAAACCAACCCGATTGGAAGGCGCCCAGGCCATCGCCGAAATCGCCCAGCGCGCCCGACGGGAGACCGAGACACGTCGCACTTTTGGACGATTGCCCGCGGCATTTCGGAATTGTCTCCAGGCCTCGTCTGGCCCATGGTCTTGGGCGCAGACTGCGAGACTGGAACCGCCTGCGCGCTACGCGAACTCAAGGAGGCTTACCGTCCATGCCACGAGATGCGGTCCCGTGTCCCAATCTCAATCATCGGCGCTCGGATGCGCCAGTGCGATGTTGCCCCGGCTGCGGCGGCATCGTGAACGCGAAGGTGAGCGCGATACGCTGCGCGTCCGCTCGACACGATGATCAGCGTCGAGGCGGCTCGGTCTACTGCATCAACTGCGGCGAGCAACTGATCAAAAGTGCCGGACGCTGATCCGACGTCGAAAGCGGCGAGGTGCGGCGAGCTTGGCCGGCCGCGCCGGTCTCACGGACACCTGGTCATCCTGACCGCAAAGGCATGCACAACCGGCACGAGAACCCGCCCGTCGTCGGGTCGACGACCAGATCAGGCGCAAATACCTCGATCGCGGGCGCTAGGTCGGACTGGAGGCCTGCCTCGGGAAGCGTTCGGGTCAGGAATCGTATCCAAGCGGGGCGGATCTCGGTTGCGGTGCCCGTGAACGGTGTGCAGGCGTAGCGCCCACCGCGAATGGTTTGAACGCCCACCTCGTCCCGAGGTTGGAAATCGCCCTCGACCTGAACGCAAGCGTCGTAGCGGGTGCGGCCGGGGGGCGTGATGTTTGGGTTGTCCTGCGCGATGCCGAACATCTGCCGTCGCGGCGAGTTCAGTCCTTGGCGCTCGCACCAGAACCCGAAGTGCCGCCACAGGTCGACGATGCGCGGAGAGCCGTACGGCCCGACGTAGCGCATGTACGCGACCCGGGTCTCTGGGAGCACCTGAATCTCGACCTCGTCGGCCATCGGCGCAAGACAGTAGCATCAGTTCAGGTAGCGCCCACTCCCTCGTCCGCACCGACCGAGCACGAAGGTGGAAACCGGCTCACGGACGGCGCTCGGCGATATCGAGCGCGCGGAGCAGCGCCTCACGGAAGCGGATCGGTTCCTCGTCGTACGGCATGTGCGCGCTGTCCTCGAACCAGACGAATGACTTGCCTAGAGGCGCATCGAGCGCTGCCGCGTAGCGCTCAACCACTGCGGGATTCGTACCGACGTCGTGGCGGCCCTGAAAGAATGCGATCGGGACCGCGATGCGCGGCACGGTCGCCCGGAGATCGAAGTAGTTGGCCGGCGCGAGCATGAGCTCCTGGGTTCGAGGGATGGCGGCGAGGATCGGCCCGCGCTCGCGGAGCGCGTAGTGCGGCGAGCGCAGCACCCGCGAGGCAGTGTCCCAGAGCAGCCCGTAGTAGCCGCGACGCCGGTTGATGCCTCCGTAGGCCGTCACCCAGCGCGCCCGGGTCAGAAACTTCTTCGAAGTGTTGTGAGGTGGCGCGCCGATCGACTCGAGCTGACGCTGGGCGCGCCGAGCGCCGCGACGAGCGGCCTCGCTGCGGGCGAAGTCGTACGCGTAGCGCTCGCTCTCGCCCCAGTCGACGTCGAGGCCGACAACGACGACGCGCCCGATCCGCGCCGGGTCGCGCGCCGCCGCCATCACGGCGAACGCGCCGCCGATCGACAGGCCGAGGATGTCCAGGCGCTCGACGTTCAACCGCGCGCACAAGGCATCGACCATGGCGCGCACGTCAGCTGCACTTTGCGCAACGCTGATGCTCGCGGGATCGGCGCGGTACGACTTCCCCGTGCCGCGCTGGTCCCAGTAGGCGACGACGGTCTCTGCCTCCAGGTGCAGGTTCTGTTCGAACACCCGCGCGTCCTGAATCAGCGGAAACCCGGGTCCCTGCTGCACGATCAGCAAGACGCGCTTCGAGGTCAGATCACCGCGCAGCAATACCCATTGTGGGAAGCCGTTGATCTCGAACGATTCGAGCGAGTCGATGAGTTGCGTAGTCATGACCTCTTCTCCTGGTGCGATACGGTGACGCGAACGTCGGGGAGGGAATCGATGAACGCGGCGCCGAGCACCGTCGAAGCGGCGTGAGCGCCCGCGGCCGGCGCGCGGCGAATCACGGCGACGGCGCGCGCGGCGGCCGCTGCCGTGAACGCGAAGCCTTCGCCCGTCTCGAGGCGCGCCTCCGCCGTCTCACCGCGGGCGTTGGTCGCGCACGCCCAGGCCTGACAGCGAGCATCACCGCCCGCCCCTTCGCCGACCGAACCCACCGCGCGCCGAACCGCGCCGATCCAGAGCAGCCGCCTCAGGATCGCGATCCCCGCGCGCTGTACAAGCCCGCCCCGCAGCGCGGTGCTGTACACCACGATGTCCGGAATGTGCGTGTCCATCCACGCCGCCTCCAGATCGCCGGTGGGCACCGGCGACGCGCGGCGGCTGCGATCGGCGAACGGGATCTCGCGTGCACCGGCGCCGAGCGGATGCTCGACGAGACGCCCGCCTCGGCGAATGCGACCTCCCAGCTGGACCGCCGCGAGCCCACTTTCGCCCGTGGCGGGGCCGGCGTGGTCCGACGCGATGTGGAGTGCGCATTCGAGCCGGGTCGCGTCCGGCAATGCGGCGACCACGCGCCTCACCAGCGAGCCCGTCGCAATGGTTCCGAATCCGATGCCGGGGACAATCGCGATACCGCGCTCACGTGCGCGCGCGTCGCGCTCCTCGGCGGCGCGAAAGACCATCAGCTCGTTGTCGAGATCGGTGTAGTGCGTCCCCGCCTCGAGGCAGGCGTCCATCGTCGGTTGCGCGAGACCGTCGAACGGGCCTGCCGCGAGCAGCACGAGCTCGACGCCGCGGAGCGCGGCGACCGCCGCGGCGCGGTCGCCGAGGTCGAAGGCCACCCAGGGCAGTCCCAGATCCTCGGCCACCCGGCGGACTTTCTCGGCCGACCGGCCCGCCAGGGTCGGCCGCTCACCGAGCGCGATCGCCTCGCGCGCGACCAGCCGCCCCGCGTACCCGTTGGCTCCGTAGATCATCCATCCGAACTTCTTAGTCTCGGTTTTCGTCGTCACGGCGTCCCTCCTGACGACGAATCTGCGGCATCTGAATTCGGATGCCAACTGGCTAAATTACGATGCTAGCATCCAAATATGGATATCACCTGGGACGACGTGCGCATCTTCCTCGCCGTGGCCGAAGCGGGCAGCGTCAGCGGCGCCGCGCGCCAGCTCAAACTCGGTCAGCCCACGATCAGCCGGCGGCTAGCCGAGATGGAGCAGGCCATCGGCTCGCGATTGTTCGCGCGCGGCGTCGGCGGTGCGACGCTCACCAGCGCCGGCGAGCGGTTGCTCTCGCCCGCGAAGAACATGGCGGAGTGGGCGGGCGAAGTGGCGCGCGCCGCCGAGGCGGACGAGGCCACGCCGCAGGGGTTGGTACGCATCACCGCCTCGCCCTACATCTGCTTCGACCTCGTGGCGCCGTTCGCCGCGTGGGTATCGTCGCGGCATCCGTCGATCCGCATCGAGGTGCTGTCGACCACGCGATACCTCGACATGGCGCGCGGTGAGGCGGACCTTGCGCTGCGACTCCGCCGGCCGCAGGGCAAGGATCTCGAGCTGCTCGCCGAGGTCGAATACGAGAACGCCGCCTGGGTGTCGAACGGGCTCGCGAAGAAGCTCCCGAAGAAACCGCGGCCGCAAGACGTGCCTTGGGTCGGGTGGGCGCCGCCCTTCGAGGACCTACCGCCACAGCCGATGCTCGAGTCGATCATCCCCGGCTTCGTCCCGGCCTTCACCTCGGACAACTTCCTGGTCAATCTCGCCGCCGCCGAGGCGGGCGCGGGAGCGATCGTGCTCGGCCGCGTGACTCACCGGTTCTCCCGCGCGCGCGGCATCGTCCCGATCGATCTGGATCTCGGTCCGGCGAAGCGCGGCTTGCTGTGCCTCGTGTGCGCGAAATCGGCGCTCGACATTCCGCGAGTTCGAATGGTCGCGGATCTGCTGCAAGAACAAGTGAAGACCATTCGCCGCTAGCGCATGGTTGCCCTTCTGCTCGACGACGTCGGCGCCCGCTCGCTTGGACATGAAGCGCTGCGTGTCGGGAGGGATCATCTTGGATCCCTTCGGTAGCGGAAACCACGGCCGCCCACGGCGGCAACGAGTTCGAGCCTCGCGAAAATCGCGTGCTATCGTCTTCACGTGGCAATCGTCGAGAGTCTCATCAAGCTCGTCGACCCGGCTCAAGCGCGGGAGCGCGAGGAAGAGCGCCGCAAACAGCGCGAGCAGCCGAAGCGCGAGCACGACGGCGATCCACCGCGCTTCGCCTGCCGCATCTGCGGTCACGCCAGCGAAGACAAGTCGTATTGTCCCGAGTGTCTGGCCGACACGATGCAGCCGGTGCACGAACGCTGAGCCAGACAACTCGCGTCGCGCGGTCCACGCCGGTCTAGGTCGGCTGGCGCGAGCCGCGCTGGTTCAGCACCGCCTTTGGCGCCCACTGCGCGTACTGCGGCAGGCGCTCGTCGAGCTTGTCCCACGGCGCCTTGTCCGAGACCCAGGTGTGGGCGCGCGGTTCGCGCTCGAACGGCGTGTCGAGGCTGCCGAGGCGGATGCGGAGGAGCTCGGGGCTCGCGGTCAGGTACGCGTAGATTGGCGATCCGCACGCCGCGCAGAACGCGCGCAGCTTTCCGGGCGACGATTCGTACTCGCGCAACGTCGCATCACCGCTGACCAGCCGAAAGCGCGCGCGTTCGACCGGCGCGTTGGCGGCGTGCGCGCTCCCGCTCGCCTTGCGGCAGCTCCGGCAGTGACAGTAGCCAAATTCACCGAGCTCGCCGTCAATCTCGTAGTGCACGCTTCCGCAGAGACAGCTTCCCTTGTGCATGCCGCGATCCTAGCGCGGTCGGAGAGGGCTTGCTCACCCGAGCACATTGGTGCCCAATGCGCATCGGTCGAAGGAAGGTTCACCCAAAGGGGGTCGTCATGTCCAAGTCACAGCGTCGTCTCTGGATCACCGGTTCTCTCCTGACCGCGGCGGCCACCGTCGGGCTCGCGGCCGGCGTCATCACCGCGGCCATGCCCCGACCCGCCTCGGCCGCGCATCGTCGCGGGTGCTCCAAGGATCTCAAGCACCGCACCGCCGAACAGGCCATTCGCGAGCACCTCGCGCTCTTGCAAGCCGGCAATCTCGAGCAAGCCATGTGCGACTACGACGAGGACGCCGTCGTCATCCTGCCGACCCAGCTGGTCAGCGGCCTCGACAACATCCAGGCCGGCCTGTCGGGGGTGGGCGGGTTGCTCGGCGGCGCCGTCCCGCAGATCCAGACGCTGATCGCCACCGACGACGTCGTGATGATCACCTTCACCGCTTTTGGCACCCCCTGCACGCTGCCCGACGGCTCCGATACGTACATCGTTCGCAAGGGTCTGTTCGTCGAGCAGACGGTGCACGATACGTTCCACAGCGCGCCGGGTCAGAGCTGTCCCGCGGCGCCGCCCGGCCTGTAGCGCAGCGAAAAAAAAGAAAATCGAGGCGCGCTGTCGATCGGCCCAGGGCTCGTTCGTCGTCACCTCAGAAGGCGGATCGGGAGTGAACCGCCAGACCCAACCCGAACGCGGAGGAAGATGATGCGACTCATGGTGATCGTGAAGGCGACCAAGAACAGCGAGGCCGGGATCCTGCCGAGCGAGAAGATGCTCAACGAGATGGGCAAGTACAACGAGGAGCTCGTGAAGGCGGGCATCATGGTGTCGGGTGACGGCCTGCAGCCGAGCACCAAGGGCAAGCGCGTCGTCTTCTCGGGGAGCAGCCGCACGGTGGTCGACGGCCCGTTCGCCGAGGCCAAGGAGCTCGTGGCTGGCTTCTGGATCTGGCAGGTCAAATCGATGGAGGAGGCGCTCGCGTGGGTGCGCCGCTGCCCGGATCCCATGCCGGGCGAAGAGGCCGTGCTCGAGCTGCGGCCGCTCTTCGAGATAGCTGATTTCGGCGACAACGCCACGCCCGAGGTCCGCGAGCGCGAGTCGCGCCTGCGCGCCGAGATCGAGAAGCGCGGAACCTGAAGGGAGGCACGAGAGGAATCATGAGCAAGCTGCGCGTCAACTGCTTCTCCATCTCGCTCGACGGCTACGGTGCGGGGCCCGGCCAGGACGAGCAGAACCCACTTGGCCGCAACGGCATCGACCTGCACCGCTGGCTATTCCCGACGCGGAGCTTCCAGAGCATGCACGGCCAGGCCGCCGACGGCACCACCGGCATCGACGACGACTTTGCCCGTCGCGGTGCCGAGAACCTCGGCGCCTGGATCCTCGGCCGTAACATGTTCGGACCTGTGCGCGGTCCCTGGCCCGACGAGCAGTGGCGGGGCTGGTGGGGCGAGAACCCGCCCTACCACGTGCCGGTCTTCGTGCTCACGCACCACGCGAGGCGCCCGCTGGAGATGGAGGGCGGGAACATTTTCCATTTCGTCACCGGCGGGATCGAGGATGCGCTTCGACGCGCGCGCGAGGCCGCCGGCACGGCGGACGTGCGGGTGGGCGGCGGCGCGGACACCATCCGTCAATACCTGCGGGCACGGCTGGTCGATGAGCTGCACGTCGCGGTCTCGCCGATTCTGCTCGGCTCCGGCGAGTCGCTGTTCGCGGGTCTCGACCTCACCGCGCTCGGCTACCGCGCGGTGGAGCACGTGCCCAGCCCGGCGGCGATGCACGTGGTGCTCCGGCGGGAGGTCTAACTCGGAACCCTCGGACGGGTTCCGAACCTCCGTCAGCCCGGTCTCAGAATGTGCCGCCCACGACGGCCACGGCGCCGGCCGTCGTCGGCGCAACGCTCACCTGACTGATGCGGGTGCGCAGCGCGCGCGGGTTGTCCTCGGGGGCCGGCGTGCGGTGGTTGAAACAGAGATAGGTCGAGACCGCCAGCGCGACCAGACCGACGCCCAGTGAGATGTCGGCTGCGCGGTGGTCCTTGAGCACGCCGAGGTCATCGACGCTTTCGCGCGCCGCTGCCTCGGCCGCTTGCTGGACCTGGCCGAGGGCACTGTCGCCGCCGCCGCCCGCGCCGCGCGCATGGATCGGCCGTATCTACGCACGTTGCTGCAGAAGCACGGGCTGCGCTGAGACTTTCCCCCGGATCCTGCGACGACACCCCCTTGCCGGAACCTGGAAGGGGACGCGGGCGGTCAATCGAGGCAACGTCGTTGCCAGAATGGCGAGTCCTGACGGCCAAGGAATGACAGAAGCGCGGCCCGGGGCGCGGGCGGCGAAACAAAGTCCCCGGAGAAGCAAGGGCATCGATCTTGCTCAGCCATGAACTGATATAGCGACGGGGGGCACGCGCATGGGACGGATCCGGGCGTGGATCAGGACAGTCTGGGCTGGCGGATTGGCCGCCACCGCGATCGCCGCGGGTTGTGATGGCAGCAACCTTCCGGAGCAAAGCGGCGCGCAGCGGCTCGCCGGCCGCGACTTTGGGAATCTCTTCTTCTGGAACGCGCAAACGCCGGCGTTCACGCGCCAGACGACCACGCCCGGTGCCAACGATCAGGATCTCTGGATCTGGCCCGATGGCGAAAATGTTCCGCTGCTGGCGCTTTCAGACATCGACTGGTCCCTGCCGGGCGGGACGCCCGAGATCACGGCCGGCGACATCTTGATGACCGGTTCCGTGGGCGTGCGCGTGTACGACCTGCAAACGCGGAGCGAGGTCGATCTGGAGACGATCGCTGCTCCGTCCGCCGCGGGCGGTATCGATTGGACCTCGGTTCGCCCTGACGGCGGCAGCATGGTCGCTCACGTGCAAACGGGGGAGCTGCTCGCGGGACGCGGTGCGACCTTCTCTTTTCTGCCGCGTCCCTACATCTCCTGGGCCGCCGACTTCATGGGGAACGATCTGGCCGTCATGGCCAGCCCCTCGAGCACCCAGCTCGACCCCGCGCTCGTTTATCGCATGACGCTCCCCTCGGCGGATCTGTCACCGCTGGCCGTGGCGCCCCTCCCCCTGAGGATCCCGAGCTGCGCGTCGTTCTCGATCCCGCCGTGCCGGACGTTCCGCGTCATCGGCTGTGGCACCGACGACGCGGTCTGCCCCGAGACCGGCCGCGCGCCGTGCGCAATCCTCTACCTGCGCGCCGACGCGAAGACCGGAGTCGCGCAGCCCTACGTCTTCGACGTCAACCTGGGACAGGAGACGGCGCTGCCAGGCAACGACCCGACCGACTTCGTGCTCTCGCCCGACCGGCACAGCGCCGCCTGGCTGCACTCCGACATCGACGACACGAAAAACGGAATCGTGCCTCCCGATCAGACACCGATCTACGTTCACAATTTCTGCAGCGGCGCCGCCGCGCAGTGTCCATTTCCGCGTCCCGGGGTGCTGGGGTGGCGCGGCGATAGCGGCGAGCTGGTCGTCACCCTCGCCAACAATCAAGCGGGACTGGTCGACGTTCCCACCGGCACGTGCAGCTTTTTCGGTTTCGGGAAGGTCGGTCAGTACCGCTTCTCTCCCGCGGGCGATCGACTGGCCTGGCTCGAGATCGACGGCGCGAGCGATTTGCCGGGACAACTCTGGGTGGGCGACGCCGCGGGCGGCGGGGCGCGCATGGTGGCGAGCGACGTACCGATTTTCACGTTCTCGCCGGACGGACAGGCGCTCCTCATCATTCGCGCCCACGGAAATCAGCTCTCGCTGAGCTGGTTGTCGCTGGCCGCCGGTTCACCGCCCGAGCAGCTGATCGCTGACGCATTCAGCGGCGCGGCCCTGCTCGGCAACCAGCGCGTGCTCTTGATCGATCACTGGAACACGCAGGATGGATCGGGAAACCTGGACCTGGTCGATCTCTCGAGCGGCACGGGTCAGGTGCTCGCTCACGCGGTGACCGATCTGGCCGGCAGCGGCTCCGTCGACGGCGCGGCCCGGGTGATGTACGCCGTGCACGGGCGCTTCGCGTCCGCGCAGGACGGATTGTGGCAGACCACGCTCCCGGCACCGTGAATGACGCCCGCAGCCCTCGCGATCTGGCTCCTGTGCGTGGGTGTCGACGCCGGGATCGGCGACGCCGGCGTGGTCGATGGTGGCGCGGGGACCGACGCCGGAAGTGACGGCGGCCTCGACGGCGGTGGCCTCGTCGCGGTGCCCGGCGCTCCGGTAACCGCGCCCGTCGCTGAGGCTCTGGTCAGCCTCGAAGGAACGGTCTTCGAAAAGGGAACGCGCCACCGCCTCGCCGGCGCCAGCATTACCGTGGACGCAGCCCCGAGCGGCGAGACCGACGAGTCCGGCTCGTTCGTCGCGCGGCTTTTGGTCGGACGTCACGTCATCGAGATCCAGTACCCCGGCTTCGATCTCGCGCGCGAGACGCTGGACGTCAGCGGCCCGATCACCCGCCACACCTGGCGGCTCGTGCGTCGGCTCGACGACCGCCGGTACCAGACCGTCGTGACGGCGCCGGGGCAGCCGCCCCGGATCGCCCTCACCGGCGAGGAGGCGCGCACCGCGCCCGGCGCCGCCGGCGATCCCTTTCGCAGCATCGAGTCACTGCCCGGCGTGGCCCAGGTGGCGTGGCCCCTGGCGCTCTACGCGATCCGTGGCGCCAACCCGGGCAATACCGGGTTCTTCATCGACGGGATGCGCGTGCCGGCGCTGTTCCATTTCGCGCTCGGCCCGTCTGTCGTGCATCCGTACCTGATCGATCGCCTCGACTTCTACCCCGGCGGGCCGCCGGCGCGCTTCGGCGGATACGTGTCGGGCGCGGTCAGCGCCGGCCTCGGAACGCCACCCAGCGACCTGGCGCACGCCTCGGTCGACCTGCGCGTCTACGACGTCGGCGGGCTGGTCACGACCCCCTTCGACGAGGGGCGCGGCACACTGGCGATCGCGGGCCGCTATTCCTACACGGGCGCGCTGGCGAGCCTCTTCTTCTCGGACGTGCAACTCGGCTACGCCGACTATCAGGTGCGCCTCGAGCACCCATTCGCCGGCGGGCGACTGACCTTGCTGGCGATGGGTTCCGCCGACGACCTGACGTTGCGCGTGAATGAGATCGGCGACGGAGCGCTGCAGTTCCACCGGATCGATCTGCGCTGGGACCACGAGCTCGGTCCCGGGCGCTTGCGCCTGCGCGGAACGGTGGGGACCGACTGGGCGCGCTCGGACCTGCGCGACGCGCCGATCACGATCCGCTCCTACTCGGCCGCGCCGCGAATCGAGTACGGCGCCCGGCTGGCCGCCGCCGCGCAACTCGATGCGGGCATCAGCATCGAGGAGCAGAGCTTCCGGCCGGTGATCCCACCGATGCCCGACAGCTCCGGGCTGGACGACCTCGCACGCGTGCGCGGCGCATCCACCGCTGCGGCCTACGTGTCGCTGGCACTCTCGCTCGGCACGCGCCTCGAGCTGTCGCCGGGCGTTCGGCTGGTGCGCTATGCCGAGCAAGGAGTCGTGCGGCTCGCGCCCGAGCCACGCCTCAACGCGCGCTGGACACTATCGGAACGGATCGCGCTCGAGGGCTCGGTGGGGCGCTACACCCAGATGGCGAGCCTGCCGGTCGGCGTGCCGGGTTTCGACGCATTCGATCTGCGCGACCTCGGGCTGCAGCGATCGACGCAGAGCTCACTCGGCACGAGGACGAAGCTGGGCGCCGCCGCCGAGCTGGATGTCACCGGGTTTTACCAGCAACTCGAGGTCACCGACCTGCGCAGCACGGTCAGCTCGGATTTCCGGGTGCAGGACTTCCTCGAGATGCGCCCCGGCCGCGGTTACGGCCTCGAGCTGTTGCTGCGACGGCCCGAGAGCGAACGCCTGCACGGCTGGCTCGCCTACACGTTGTCACGCAGCGAGCGACAGGTCGACGGCGTCTGGGGCGCCTCCGACTGGGACCAGCGGCACATCCTGAATTTGCTTGCGAGCTACCGTCTCGCCCGCGGGTACTCGGTCGGCGGTCGCGTCCACTACAACAGCGGCCGGCCATTCCCGGTGGAGACGCCCGGCAATTCCTCCGAGATCGAATACCGGCGCTTGCCGGCCTTCTACCAGCTCGATCTGCGCGCCGATAAACGCATGGTCTTCGACCGATTCACCCTCACCGCTTATCTCGAGCTCGGTAACGTCACGCTGACACGCGAGGTGACCGCGCTGTCGTCGACCTTCCGCTCGGACGGCAGCCCCATCTACGACGGATCGGTCCAGCCTATCGGCTACCGCATCATCCTGCCCTCGCTGGGGTTGCGAGGTGAGTTGTGACGGAACCGTGCAATCAGCGCGCGCGGATCGACAGCGCGTGGCGGAACACGTCGCGCGGGTCCCAGCGTGCCTTGATTCGCTGCAGGCGCGGATAGCCGTCGCGGAAATAGAGGGTGTGCCAGGGCACGCCAGACGTGTTGAGCGCAGCGTCGGCGAGATCGACGTCTGGATGATTGATGAATGCGCCTGCGTACGCAGCGCCGGGGACGGGGACGCCGCCGGTGTCGCCAAACAGGTCGCGATAGAAGGCGCGCGCCCAGGTGAGGTTCTTCGCCTCGTCGCGCGGATCGAGCCAGCCGGTGTTGCACGCCATGTCCAGGATGGCGTCACGCTGCGCGGACGCGGTGGCGTCGGGAGCGACGCGGTTGATTGCGCCGCCGTAGCTTGCCATCCCCAACATTCCGCCCATCACGTCGTGCTCGGCGCTGGTCAGGTAGTTGTAGGTGACTTCGATCTGGCGATCGCTGAGGCGTCGGCGCAAGAGCGCGTCCTTGATTTTGGCCGATACGCCGCCCGGGGGCATCGCGAACAGGTCGGGAAAGGGGTCAAGCGCGAACGCGAGCCACGACATGCACGCCTGCTCGCGGTTGCCCGGCGCGACGATTCCCTCGCCGAGCGCGCCGAGAAAGTCGTCGATCTGCCGCGGGGCCGCGTCACCGGCGGTGCTGACGCCGCGGACGATGATCTTGCCGAGCTGCTTGCGGTGGAGCTGGATCAGCGTCCAGAGCGACGCCTGCGGGGAATCGGCGCCGGCGGTGCGCTCGCTCCAGTCGCCGTGGTTGCGCACCAGTTGCATGAACGCCGCTCGATCGAGATCGGCCCAGCTCCACTCCGCGCGAAACGTGGTCATCGATGCGGGCGCGCGCGGCAGGATCGCTGTCGGATCGGCGCCGGCCGCATCCGGCGCGCGGAACCACTGGCGCGTGACCACGCCGAAGTTGCCACCGCCGGCGCCGGTGAGCCCCCACCAGAGCTCGCGATTCGGATCCGACGCCTCGCGCGTGGCGACGACGACCTCCGGCTCGCCGGCCGCATTGACGGTGACGACCTCGACGGCGTGCAGGTAGTCCGCCGCCAGCCCGAATTGCCGGCACAAGAAACCGAACGCTCCGCCCGCCACGTGCCCGCCCGTGCCGATCCCGGGATACTCCCCGAGAGGAACGACCACGCCCCAGCGCTCGGCGAGCGCGCGATACGCCTCGCCCACCGTCGCGCCCGCCTCGACGACCACGGCTGCCCGCCGCTCGTCGTACGCGATCTGCTTCATCGGCGAGATATCGAGGATGACCTCGACCTCGGGATCGGAGACAAACCCTTCGAGGCAATGCCCGCCGCCGGTGACCACGAGGCGGCGGCCCTCCCGAACCGCGTCGCCCAGCGCTGCCACGACGTCGCCGGTCGAATGAGCGAGGCGGACGTACTCCGGCGCGGCGACAAAACGTTTGTTGAAGCGCTTGTCGACGACGGCGCGATAGCGCGGATCGGTGGGCGGGATGCGCGACATGCGCGCAAGATACCGCACCCGCGTCGCGCTCGACGTAGACTCTTCCCGTGCAGTTCGAGAAGCGACTCCGCGAGGGCGTGCGGCGCGGCGAGATCACCTGCAGCGTGCGGATCTGGCAGCGCCCGCACGTCAGGGTGGGCGGCCGCTATCGAATGGAAGAAGGCCAGATCGAGGTCGATTCAATCATGCCGATCGAGATGGCTGACATCACCGCCGAGCTCGCGCGCGCGTCCGGATTCAAAGGCGTCGTCGATCTCCTCAAGGTCGCCAAGCACGGCCCCGGCGAGAACGTCTACCTCATCCGGTTCCACTATCTGACTAGCGGACGTCCCGGAACAGCAGGCCCTCGCGGCTCAGAGCCCAAACGAGGCCGTCCGCGCCGCCGACGCGGGTGATGCTGTTCGGGCCGGTCTCGTTCATTCAAAGAAAAGCGCGGCCGCGTCGGGTGGCCAATCCATGGCGCGATTGGTCTGCTTGTCGACGCAGGCAACCGTCATCAAACAACGCGACAACGTCTTCCCGGCGGTATCGGCCATGGTGCACTCGATGATTGCGTCGGGGCCGCGAAACTCGCGCACGAACGAAGTGATGGTGATTTCCTCGTCGGCGCGCACCGGTTTGACGTAGTCGATCTCCATGCGCCGGACCCAGGTCATGAACGGTAGCGTACCGAGCGCCTTCAGGTCCCACCCCACGTGGTCGCGCAGCCCCTCCATGCGGTGATCGACGTAATAGGTCGCGTACTGCCCGGTGGTCATGTGATTGTACGGGTCGAGGTCCGAAAATCGGATCCGGTGGCTGGTCTTGAAGACCCTGGGCGCTGTCGACATCGCGTTCTTACGTTATAACGCCCAACTCGATGGGAATTCCGGGGATGAAGGACAAGATCGTAGAACGCCGGCCGGGCCTCTTCCTGTACGGGCTCGCGCCACCCAAGCGCGAGACGCCTCCCGTCGATCTGGCGCGCATCGCGGCCCAGCAGCAGGCGCGCCTCGAGTCGCTCGGGCTCGACGGATTGATCGTCTACGACCTGCAAGATGAAGCGGCGCGCATGTCCTCGCCGCGCCCGTTTCCGTTCCTGCCCACCATCGATCCGCTGGCATACGCGCACGAGCACCTGGCCGGCGTGACAGTGCCGAAGATCGTCTACCGCTGCGTCAGCGGCGACACCCCGGAGCGCCTCGCCGGCTGGCTCGATAGCGCCACCGCGGCGGCGCCGGCTCGGGTTCTGGTCGGCGCTCCCAGCCGCCTCGCGCCGTCGAGCCTCGCCCTCGGCGCGGCCCACGATATCGCTCGCGGACACGCCCCGGAGATCCTCGTGGGTGGCATCGCCATCGCCGAGCGACACGCCCGCGGTGGCGCCGAGCACGAGCGCATTCTCGCGAAGACCGACGCCGGGTGCCGCTTCTTCGTCACCCAGGCGGTCTACGACGTCACCGCGACCAAGTCGCTGCTTTCGGACTACGCGCTCGCCACCCGAGAACGCGGAGTAGACGCGATGCCGATCGTCATCACGTTGTCTCCATGCGGATCCGAGAAGACCCTCGCGTTCATGCAATGGCTGGGGATCGCCTTCCCGCGCTGGCTGGAGAACGATCTGCGCCACGCGCCCGATCCGCTCGAGACGTCGGTTCGTCTCTGCGAGCGCATCTACGCCGAGGTCTGGGAGTACGCGCGCGACAAGGGCGTCCCACTGGGGGTGAACGTGGAGAGCGTGTCGGCCCGCAAGGCCGAGATCGAAGCGTCGCTCGAGCTTGCGCGGCGGCTTCGCGCGATCATGTGAATCAGTGTCCCGCGCCGAGCGCGTCACCCCCTAACTACTGCGGCTTCGCATTGCGGTACGCGGCAATGGCCGCGCGGACCGACTGACTACTATCGAGCGACAGCGCGCGCTGAAAGTCGGCTTCGGCGCCGGCGGTATCTCCAAGTTGCTGGCGTGCCCCGCCCCGGGTCACGTAGGACGTCGCGTCGTCGGGGCTCTCCCCGATCATCTCGGTGGCCGCGTCGATCGCCTCCTGGAAGCGACCCAGGTTGAGCAACGCTCGCCCGCGCAGGCGTTGCGCGTCGAACCGCCGGCCCGAGGCCAGCAAGGGCTCGGTGAGGGTAAGAACCGCCGCGGGATCGTTCTGGGAGCGGAAAGCCTTCTGCAAAGCCTGGTCATTGGCGTGGATCAGGGGGAGCGGTTTCAGAGAAAGCGCAACCAGCGCCGCGAGCGAGACCAGCGCCACCACCACGCGCCGCCGGCGTCGCGGCGGTGGCGCAATCAACGCCCAAGTGAAGAGGAAGCCGAATCCAAGCCCGCCCGCATGCGCGTAGTTGTCGAAGTGCGCAAACACCCCGATGACGAACCACCCTCCGATCATGACGAGGCCCCGGCGCATCCCCGGGTTGCTCCACATCGCCCGGAAGCTGCCCAGGTGGACACGCGCCACCACCAGCTGCCAGCCGATCAAGCCAAACAGCGCACCGGATGCGCCCGCGGAGATCGCGTTGTGACCAATCACGCTGACCGCGGAGCCCGCGATGCCGCTCAACAGATAAAGCGCGAGGAACCGCCACCAGCCCATCGCCTGCTCGACCTGCGCCGAGATGCTGAACCCGAAGTAGGCGTTCGCGAGCAGATGGACCGCGCCGATGTGCAGAAACATCGAGGTGGCCAGCCGCCAGTACTCGCCCTGCCAAACCAGGGGGCGCCAGACGGCCCCGAACCGGAGCAGCGTGTCGTTCTGCGTGGTGCTGCCAGTGCGCGAGGCCAGCAGGAAGACGAGCACGTTGATCGCGATGATCAGCGACGCGACGGGGGCGCCGCGAACCACCTGAAGGAGGTTGGGCTTCGGCGGCGCTGGTGGCGGCGCTGGCGCCGGCGGCGAGGCGTCCGACGCCGGCGGTGGGTTCTGCTCCTCCGGTGCCACGCTATTGGTTCCCGGCGTCGAGCATGCGCGAAAGGATCAGCAGCGCCTCGGAGAACTCCGCCGGCTCCGCGCCCAGCCCCACGCGGAAGTGATCGCGCGGGCCGAAGCAGTCGCCGGGCGTCACCAGCACGCCTTGCCTGGCCAGCATCTCCGCGAACGGCCGCGCGTCGCGCCCGTCGATGAACCAGGGGAAGGCGGTGGTGCCTCCGGCCGGCTTGCACCAGGCGAGCGTGCCCGCGTGCGCTGCTATGAGCCGCTCGAGGGACGCGAGGTTCGTACCGACTACGGTGCGCGCGCGCCCGAGGACCCGGTCAGCGGACGCGAGCGCCAGCTCGGCCAGGGACTCAGTGACCGGCGATCCCGAAACCGTGAAGTAGCCGCGCGCCTGCGCCAGCCGCTCGCGCCGGACCGCATCGCGATCGATGATCCAGCCGATGCGCAGGCCGCCGAGCGACATCGCCTTCGACATGTCGCCGAGGGCGACGGTATTGGGCAAGCGCGCCGCGCTCGGGCGCGGAGTGCCCACGTAAAGGGGGTGATAGACCTCGTCGACGGCCAGCAAGACGCCGCGGGCAGCGAGCATCTCGCCGAGTGCGGCGAGCTCCTCGGGAGGCATCAACGCGCCGCTCGGGTTGTGGGGCGAGTTGACCAGCACCAACCGGGTCGTGTCGTCGACGGCGCCTGCGATCGCCCGCGCCGTCTGCTCGAAGCCACGTTCGCGTGACAGCGCATAGGTCCTGACGCCCAGTCCCCACGCGCGCGCCGCGACCGGGAAGGCCGGGAAGCACGGCTCGGGCAAGAGCACGGAGGTGCCCGGCTCGGCCATCACGCACATCAACACGAGCAACGCCTCGGACGCGCCCGTGGTGACCACGACCCAATCCGGATCGACATCGTCGAGCTCGCCGATGCGCCGGCGCAGTCCCGCGCTGCCAGTCGTGGGCAGGTAGGAGAGCGCGAGCGATTCGAGATCGGCGCGCGTCGATGGACCGCCCAGGTCCAGCAGCTCTCGCAGCGTCCAGCGCGGACCCGTGCTCGACGCCAGGTCGTAACGGACCGGCGGTGACGCGAACTTGTACTTGGTCAGCCAGAGATCGAGCGCGAACGGCGGTAGATGCATGCGATTACCGGACGGGAGTATAGCGTCGCAATGCCGGAACGACTTTAAAACGCCTGCGCCAACATGACGCCACCGCCACCGCGCGTGTTAGGCGGCGGCAATCGCTGCCGCCACCGCTTCCGCCTCGATGCCGATCTCACGTAGAAGGCCGGTCGCCACATTCTGGAAGCCGACGAAGAACAGGTTGGGGCAGGCGCCGCCGCCCCGCCAATCGCGCGGATGTCCGTCCGGGGCGAGCACACCGGGGACGTCGACGATGTCAGCAAGCCCCGGGCCGTAGCCGGTGGCCAGGACGACGGCCTGAAACGCGCCCTCGCTCGAATCCACGAAGGCCGCACCCTGCAGCGTGAAGTGGTCGACCGCCGGCTTGACGGCGATGCGCCCGTCCTTGATGGCCGCGATCGTCCCGATGTCGATCAGGGGGATGCGCCGGCGCAGCTTGATCGCCGACAGCGGGCCCAGCTCCGGTCGCCCGAGCCCGAAGCGCGCCAGGTTACCGAACACCAGGCGTGAAATCAGGCGTCCCAGGCTGTCACCGAGAGCGATCGGCGCGTGGCGCATGCGGATGCTGGTGACCTGGGTCGGCAGGCCGAGGAAGTCGCGCGGCACGACGTTGACCGGCGTGCGCACCGCCAGCGTCGGTTTTGCGCCGCGCTCGGCGAGCTCGAGCGCAATCTCGGCGCCGGTGTTGCCGGCACCGACGACCAGCACGTTCTTTCCGGCGAACGGCTCGGCGTTGCGGTAGCTCGCAGCGTGCAGCAACTGGCCCTGGAACCGCTCCGCGCCCGCTGGCCGGTCCGGGTTGGGGACGCGGTTGTAACCGGTCGCCATCACCACCGCGCGCGCCCGATGGGCCGCGTGCGCGGTCTCGACGACGAGGGTGCCTGCGCCGACCGACACGCGACGCACGGCTTCGTTGAACCGAGGCTGGATCGCAAACTTGTCGGCGTACGTGTCGAGGTAGTCCACCATTTGCGCCGCGGACGGGTAGCGCGGCACCTCTTTCCCGAAGCGCAACCCTGGCAAGAACGAGTGCTGCTTGACGGTATGAAGGTGCAGGCGATCGTAGCGCTGCCGCCAGGACAGCCCCACCGCGGGCCCGGCCTCGAGAACGAGCGCGTCGATGCCGCGCTGCTTGAGGCAAGCGGCGGCCGCGAGACCGGCGGGCCCCGCGCCGATGACCAGCGCGGGCACCGGCGCATCCGTAGGTCCGTTCCCGCCGGTCGCCATGACGCGAGAGCATAGCGCAGCCCGCGAGCCATTTTTAGTCGCGCGAGCGGGCCGCTCAGCGAACGGCGTCGACGACCACTTTGCGGAAGAAGCGCGCACCGGGATCGCCGTCGGTGCGCTCGTGCCACACCAGCGAGATGCGCATCGCAGGCAGCGCGAAGGTGGTGGGCACGATCTTGATCGGCAGAGGGGCGCCGCCCGGGCGGCGTGAACGTGCGCGCTGGCTCGAGTGCGATATACCTTGGGCCAGCGCCCGTCATGGATAGCCCGTACGACGAGATCGGTGGCCGCGAAAGAGTGCTCGCGCTCGTGGAGCGCTTCTACGACCTCATGGATGAGCGCGAGCCGGCGCTCGCGGCGCTTCACGAGCTGGACGCGCAGGGCAAGGTCAGCCGCCGCAACCGGGATCGGTTCGGTTCGTTTTTGATCGGCTGGCTCGGCGGCCCGGACGATTACGTTCGCGACCACGGTCATCCGCGCCTGCGCATGCGCCACGGGCGTGTGCCGGTCGACAGCGCCATGCGTGACGCCTGGGTCCGCTGCATGCTGGCGGCGATGGACGACTGCACGGTGCCGCCCGCGACCCTTGCGTTCCTGCGCCAGCGCTTCGCCGAGGTCGCCGACTTCCTGCGCAACGTCGACCGCACTGAGTAGAGGCTCTAGCTTTTACGGGGCACGCCCGATGGTGGCAAGGCCGCCGGATCGATAGTCTAGTCTGGCCCGTCATGAACCGGTTCGACTCCATCATCGTGGGAGCCGGCCAGGCCGGTCCGCCGCTGGCCGGACGCCTGACCGCGGCAGGAATGACCGTCGCCCTGATAGAGCGACACCTGTTCGGCGGCACCTGCGTGAACACCGGCTGCACGCCGACGAAGACGCTGGTGGCCAGCGCCTACGCCGCGCACCTCGCGCGCCGGGCCGCCGACTTCGGCGTGGTCACCGGCCCGGTCAGCGTCGACCTGACCCGCGTCCGCGCGCGGGCCGAAGCCGTGGTCCGAGAATCGCGCGACGGGATCGAGGGCTGGCTGCGGGCAATGCCCCGCTGCACCGTGATCCGCGGCCACGCGCGCTTCGAGGCGCCCGACGTGATCCGCGTCGGCGATCAGTCCCTGACCGCGCCGCGCATCTTCATCAACGTCGGCGGGCGCGCCGCCGTGCCCGCGTTACCGGGGATCGACCGCGTGCCCCACCTCGACAACAGCTCATTACTGGCGCTGGATCGCCTGCCCGCGCACCTGGTCGTCGTCGGTGGTAGCTACGTCGGTCTCGAGTTCGCGCAGATGTATCGGCGCTTCGGCGCCGAGGTGACGGTGGTCGAGAAGCTGCCGCGGTTGATCCACAACGAGGATGCCGAAGTGTCGGAAACCATCCGTTCGATCTTCGAGAGCGAGGGCATCAACGTCCGCACCTCTGCCGAGTGCATCCGGCTCGCTCCCCGTGATACCGGCGTCGAGGTGTCGGTGCATTGTTCAGACGGGTCGCCCGAAGTTGTCGGCTCGGATGTGCTGCTCGCCGTCGGGCGCCGCGCGAACACCGACGACCTGGGCCTGGAGCGCGCCGGCGTGGCCACCGACACGCGCGGCTACATCCAGGTCGACGACGGCTTGGCCACCAACGTGCCGGGCATCTGGGCGCTGGGCGATTGCAACGGCCGCGGCGCGTTCACTCACACCGCCTACAACGACTTCGAGATCGCCGCCGCCAATCTGCTCGACGGCGATCAGCGCAAGGTGAGCGATCGGATCCTCGGCTACGCGCTGTTCATCGATCCGCCGCTGGGACGTGTCGGCTTGACCGAGCGGCAGGCGCGAGCCCGTGGGCGTCCGCTGCTGATCGGCGCGCGCCCGATGTCGCGCGTGAGCCGTGCCATCGAGAAGGGCGAGACGCGCGGATTGATGAAAGTCGTCGCCGACGCCGAGACCCGGCAGATCCTGGGCGCCGCGATCCTCGGCCCCGGCGGCGACGAGGCGATCCACGGAATCCTCGACGCGATGAATGCGCGTATCCCCTATACCCAGCTCGAGTGGGCGGTGCCGATTCACCCCACGGTATCCGAGCTGATCCCGACAGTACTGCGAGAGATGGAGCCGGCGCGGACAACCGAGTGAGATCGCTCCTCGCGCGAAGACCGCTCTCGTGAGACGCTGGCAGCTATGCGAATGCGAGCAGGGAGCGGAGGGATGGCTGGCGCGGTGCTGTGTGTGCTGGCCGGTTGCAGCAGTAGCGGAACATCCACGGACGGGGCCACGGGCAACGACGCAGTGGGGATCGGGATGTGCGGCGCCGGCACGCCGGCCGGGCAAGAGTGCAACGCGGTCACGTCGACGGGAGCCCCCGTCACCCCGACCTGCGTCTCCGGCGCGTCGCCCACCGGTCAGGGCGGGACGATCGCCGACGGAACCTACGTGTTGACCGCGCAGACCTACTACAACCGGTCCACCTGCCCAACGATCGCACTGTCGGAGACGGTCGTCTTCAGCGGCGGATGCCTCGAGCTCGCGACCGGGACGCCATTTCCAGCCACGGCGTCGGGGACATTCACTGTCTCGGGCGCCAACCTGATGCTCACCCAGACCTGCGTCCACATCGACGTTGACGGCGCGACGACCACATCGAACGCGGCGATGAATACCTTCACCGCTACCCCGACGACGTTCACGCTCTTCAGCCACAATTCACCGGACGGAGGCACGCCTTCGGACACGATGACGGTCTTCACGAAGCAGTGAAGCAGCGGAGGGTGCCCCGAGCTGATGCCCGAAAAACGAGAAATCGACGGCGCTGGGATGAACGGCACCCTGCGGGCACTCGAGCAGGCCTCCGTAGAATGCGCGCGTGGACTCGAGGTCAGCGACGCAAAGCGAGAGATGAAACCGCGAGCTCACGGGAAAACGCTACCGCATCGGACTAATATCGACCCGTGATGCCGTCGTCGCGAAAGTCGGTTTGCCCGCGGTGATCGACATCGGCGCCAACCTCACTTCGAAGAGCTTCGCGCGGGATCTCGCCTCGGTGATCGAGCGCGCGGCGGATGCCGGCGTCGATACCATCGTCGTCACCGGCACGAGCCTGGCCGGAAGTCGCGCGGCGGCCGACCTCGTCCCGCAGGCGGGGCGCGTGTCGCTGTTCGCCACCGCCGGCGTGCACCCGCATCACGCCGTCGAGGCGATCGGCGATTGGCGGGATCGCTTGCGGCCACTCGCCGGACAGGCGCGGGTCGTTGCGATCGGCGAGTGCGGCCTCGACTTCAATCGGAACTACTCGCCCCGCGAGGATCAGATCCGCTGTTTTCGCTCGCAGCTGGAGCTGGCGGCCGAGGTGCGGCGGCCGGTGTTTCTTCATGAGCGCGACGCCCACGACACCTTCATCGGCATCCTGCGGGAGCACCGATCGTCGCTGACCGGCGCGGTCGTCCATTGTTTCACCGGCACGCGCAATCAACTGGAAGCCTATTTGACGCTGGATCTGCACATCGGCATCACCGGGTGGATCTGCGACGAGCGGCGCGGCCGAGAGCTCGTCGATCTCGTGCCAGCGATTCCGGGGCCGCGCCTCATGCTCGAGACCGACGCACCTTACCTGCTTCCGCGCAACATGCCGTCGCCGCCGCGCGACCGCCGCAACGAGCCGGCGTTCCTGCCCTTCGTGCTCCGCGCCGTCGCCGAGGCTCGAGGCGAGGCGCCGGCGGCGACCGCGGCCGCCACCACGGCGACCGCGCGCGCCTTCTTTGGACTCCCCGCCAGCGGGTAGACCTGTCAGATCGACATCCCGCCTATTTCCGCCAGCAGCTTGCGCGCCGTCACGCATGCGAGGTCGTCCTCGGAGAGCCGGCAGCCCCTCGGTAACACCTGACGCGCGCGTGCGACGTCCGATGGCATGCCGAGACCGTGAAGCAGACTCTTGCCCCACATCGTGCAAGCCCAGGGGTCGTCCTGGCGGCACATCGCTTCGAAGGTTCGGTTGACGCAAGGCCAAGGCACGGCATCGTCGGGCGAGTGAACGATGATTCCGGCAGCCCGATTCGTGCAACCGGACGCGCCGCCGAGACTGCACGCTTTCAAGAACAGCGCTTCGGAGTAGTCGGCCGGTGCGTTCATCCGCTGCAGCACCAGCGCCGTCACGTAGCACGCATTCGGGTCGTCCGATTGGCAACGATTCAGGCACGGCTCGATATTGGACGCGCATTCCTGGCCACGATAGTCGAGAGGGCTCTCGACCCCCGGGAACACGTCCGCGGGACATTGGTCGAACGGGAACAGCCAGGCCGGGCGCTGGCTGAGGCGCGCCAGCGCGGCGTCGGTCGAGCCGGCAAATTCACCGCCGACCCTGGGAGTGTTGGCGACCCGAGTCGCGCCACATCCCGAAGAAGAAACGGCCCAAAGGGCGGCACCGACGACCAGTGCCCTCGAGCGCCGCATCATCGCGCACCGGGCGGTAGCGCGGGCGCGCGCGAGCCGCCAATCGTGGCGACGACCAAACGATATCCGATGTCGAGCTGCGTCTGCTCCAGTAGATGACCATGCTTGCGCGCCCACGCGCCGCTCTCGAGATCGGCGGCGAGCCGCGCGAGCCCGGCATCGAGATAGTCGGGCGAGAAGCTGGATATCCCCCGGCGGATCGCGGGATCGAGAAAGGAGGTGGGCCGACGCCAGTACGCGCCGAGGAAGCCGTCCGTGCAGTCGTGCGGGATCGGCACGGTCCGTACCTGAACGTCGCCGAGCTCGGCGCGCAAGGCGTCGAGGGTCGGAAATCGCCGGCGATCGAGCTCCAGCATTGACGGCAAATAGTCTTTCATCAGCCAGAACCCGCCACATTCGGGGTCCCAGGTGGACAGCACGACCCGTTTGCGAACGACCCGAACGAGCTCACGCAATCCTGCGTGCCAGTCCCACCAGTGATGGATCGTCAGCACGGCGAGTCCGGCGTCGAAGGTGCCGTCGCCGAAGGGCAGCCGCTCGGCGTACCCGCGCACGCACGGTGCCGCGTTCGGCGAGCGCTGCGCGATCATGAGCGCCGCCGGCTCGACAGCGACGGTGCCGCGGGCCGCGGGCTCGTACGAACCGGTGCCGGCCCCGACATTGACCACGCTGCCCGCATCGCCGAGCGCCTCAGTGATGGCGCGCGCTAGCCGCGGATCCGCGCGCCGCTGCTCCCCGTACCCGCGGCCGATGCGTTCGTACTGCTTCCAGCCGATAATCGTCGGGTCTGCCAATGCGCCTCCTCTGCCTGGTTGCCTTGATTTGCGCGCCCCCGTCTCCCTCGCCCGGCGCGACACAACCCTACCGAGAAAAGGACTATCGCGTCGAGCACTACGAAGCGGAGCTCGCGCCCGACCTCGCGACTCGTTCGTTGCGCGGCAACGTCAGCATCCGTATCTCGAGCGCCGTGGTGAGCCTGCCGGTCGTGGTGCTCGACGCGGACGGGTTGGTGATCGAGAGGGCATTCGAAGACGGACGCGCTCTCGACGTTGACATCCAGCCAGGACTCGCAAACATCCGGCTCACGCGGCCTGCGCGGCGCGGAGAATCGCGCACGCTGCGCATCTGGTACCACGCCGCGCCGAAGCGCGGCATGTGGTTCCTGCCCGAGGGCTGGTGGTACACGGGGTTCCACACCGAAGCGTGGTTGCCCTGCGATGCATCGCCGGCCGATCGGTCCACGTTCACGATCCACTGGATCGTGCCGGCCTCGATGGCTCTGATCGGCACCGGAGAGCAGACGGAACGACACAAGTTAGGTGGCGATCTCGAGCGCCGCACGATCCGCCTCGACGAAGCCTATCCAGCATACCTGGTCGGCGCGGTCGCCGGGCCGCTGCGAACGACCTGCATCGACGCCGGCGCCGTCCGCATGTGCGCCTCGATCGATCGCAAGGCGACGATCGACGTTCGCCCGGCACTGGAAGCGGCGCAGGGCACGGTGCCGACGCTCGCGCAGTGGGCCGGCTCGGCGTTTCCGCGGAAACGCTACGACCAGGTCTTCCTTCCGAATCGCGTCCCCGGACAGGAGCTGGTGGGAATGGCGCTGCTCGGCGAGAGCTATCTCCGCGAGCTGATCGAAAATCCCCGAGAGGACTGGCTGGTCGTCCACGAGCTCGTTCACTCATGGTGGGGGAATCTGGTCACCTGCCGTTCGTGGAACGACTTCTGGTTGAACGAGGGATTGACCACGTTCCTGCAGGCCGCGTTCAAGGAAGTGAAGTGGGGCCGCGCCGACTACGACAAGGAGATCGCGAACGCGCGCCGGCGATACGACGGCGCGCGCCGCGCCGGCCAGGAGCGCGCGCTGTCGTACGATGCCTGGAAGGCGCCCAGCGACGCGGGCGGACGGATCGCCTACAGCAAAGGAGCGCTCGTCTTCGATCTGCTCCGGCGCCGACTTGGAGAGCAGGCCTTCTGGTCGGGCCTGCGCGCTTACACGCTCGCCGGATCGAAGGCGGGCGTCACCAGCCAGGACCTCGAGCACGCGATGGAGGTGGCCAGCGGACAGAATCTGAAGGCGATCTTCGACGCATGCGTGTTTGGCGCTGGGCTGCCCGAATGAGACATCAACCGAGCCCGGCCGCTCGCGCGATCAGCAAGACCCCCACGACCACGACCACCGCGCCGGTGGCGCGCGCGATGCGCTCGCCGGCGGGCGCGAGACGCTCCAGGGTGATCGCCGCCGTCACGCCTGCCATCGCGCGCAGGTCCATGACCCCGACGACCAGCAGGATCACCATCAACCCTGCGCAGCAATAGCCGCAGTGAATACCGAGTCGCACGCCGTACCGCCAGGCGGCGCCGGCGCCGGCGGATAAGGCTCTACTGCGTCCCGGCATCTCGCGGCAGCAGGCGAGTTGCCGGGCTTTCCAGGTGGTGAGCTGCAGCAAGCCGGCCAGCAGCACGACCACACCGATGGCGATCGGGACCGCGTGCGCCAGCACCGACTGCCGCATCTCGATCTCGGCGAGCGCGACGCCGAGCGGAAAGGCCACCAAGCCGAACAGCGTCCAGACGAGGAAGTAGCCGATGCCCACGAGAGCGGTCAGCCGGCCGAGGCGCGGCCCGCCCGGTCCGCCCACGGCGCCGCGATAGCGCCGCAACATCGGGAGCAGCGACGGCAGCATCATCGCCACCATCATCACGATCCACATGCCCAGGAACGACGCCGCCGCCCCCGCCCACGTCTGCTCGGGCATCCGCATCCACGCCATCGACATCGTCCAGCCACCGGGCATCGGCATATCGCCTGCCATCGACGACGAACCTGACATCGACCGGCACCAGACGATGGTCGCTGCGCTGCTGGCAAGGAAGAGCAGCGCGGCGACGGCCGAGAACGCGTGCTCGCCGGCGCGCAGTCGAGTGGGCGTGGACGTCGACATGGGACGCATCATCTCGGATGCGCCGGCTCCGCCGCAACAGCCAGTGGTCGGGTCAACCCGGGTTGTACTCGTCATGGCGGCGCCACCAGAGTCCGGTCTCGTTGCGCCCCAACGGCGCGCGGTCGAGCCACTGGTACATCCCCCACAGACCGTCGAGCCCGCGCGCATAGCTGGAATAGGCGTGGTAAACGGCGCCGTCCTGAAGCGCGAACGCGCTCAATCCCGGCCGCTCGCGCCAGAAGGTGGGCCAGTCGGTGCCGACGCTGGCGGCGAACGCCGCGCCCGGTCCGTTCTTGCCCTCCTCCGCCGCGGTGCGCTCGTCTTGCTCCTCGTAGTTGTACTCACCGACGCCCGACCGCTGCTGCTCCTCGGTGATCCCCACGCGGAAATCGAGGTTGAAGTCGGTGTTGAACGACGACGCCCACGGAAATCGCCAGCCCATCCGCTGCTTGTATGTCTGCAGCTTCGCCAGCGGCGCGCGCGATACCGCGATCAGCGTGACGTCGTGGTTCGCCAGGTGAACGACCGAGCCATCGAATCCGTCGGCGATCGCCGAGCAGGACGGACATCCGGCCTTGAAGTCGGGCCCAAACATGAAGTGATAGACCAGCAGCTGCGACCGTCCCCGGAAAAGATCGGCCAGCGACGCGCTGCCCTCGTCGGTGTCGAACCGGTACTCCTTGTCGATGCGAACCCATGGCAGCTCCTGCCTCCGGCGAGCGAGCTCGTCACTGCGGCGGGTCAGCTCTTTCTCCGCCTGCAGAAGCTCGAGGCGGGCGGCCAACCACTCTTTGCGCGTCCCAGTGATGTGCTTCGTCATGGCTCGGGTCTCCTTTCCGTGAATCTGCGTCGGCGCTCTTGCGTCCCTTCGTTGCGCCGCACCTCACTGATACCGCTAGGAGCGGCCAAGGGGGAGTAACAACTGCGACGGGGTTAGAGTCGCGGCGATGGACTCTTCGATCACCGCCGCCGGGCGCGCGCTGCGCGCGGGGGATCCGCTGGGTGCCCTCAAGCGCGTGGCGCTGCGCAACGACCCGGCCGCGCTCGCGCTGCGTGGGATCGCGATGGCGCAGCTCGGGGACCTCGACCGCGCGCGCGACCTGCTGCGCCGGGCAGCTCGGGGCTTCGGACCGACGGAGACGGTCGCGCGCGCGCGTTGCCTGACCGCAGAGGCCGAGGTGGCGCTGGCTGGACGCGATCTCGTCTGGCCGTTGCGCGCGCTCGCTGAAGCTCTGCGCACGTTCACTGCGCACGGCGACCGCGAGAACGCTGCTCACGCGCGACTGCTGCAGATTCGCCGCCTCTTGCTGCTCGGGCGGATCGACGAGGCGGCGGGCGCCTGCGCGGCGCTCGAGTCCGAGGTCGACCGCGATGACGGGCCGGCGCGGCTGGTGGCGATTGCCCATCTGGTCGACTTCGAGATCGCCCTCCGCCGAGGGCGGGCCCAGCCGGCGCGCGCCGCACTCGACAGCGCGCGAGAGGCGGCGGCGCGCTCGGGCATCCCGGCGCTGACGGCCGAGGTCGAGCACGCCGGACAGGCTCTGGTGCTGCCGGCAGCGCGCCTGGTCTCCGCGGGCGAGGACCGGTCGCTGACGCTGGCCGAGGTCGAGGCGCTGCTGGCGTCGCCGGATCTGATCGTCGACGGGTGCCGGCGCGCGGCGCGCCGCGGAGAGCGGGCGGTGCAGCTTGCGCGACGGCCAGTGCTGTTTGCGCTATTGCGTACACTCGCGGGGGTGTGGCCAGGAGAGGCAGCGCGCGATCACCTGATCGAGCGCGTGTTCGGCGCGCGGCGATCGAACCCGTCACATCGCGCGCGGCTGCGCGTGGAGATGGGGCGCCTGCGTCGCGAGCTGCGACCGCTCGCCGAGGTCCGGGCCACACCTGGCGGCTTCACGCTGGCACCCCGCGCGAGCGCCACCGTCCGGCTTCTCGTGCCGCCGATCGAGAGCCCCGACGCGAGCGTGCTGGCGCTGCTCGCCGACGGCGAGGCCTGGTCGACGTCGGCCCTGGCGCTGGCGCTGGCATCCAGCCAGCGCACCGTGCAACGCGCACTCGTCGCCCTCGAGGAGGCCGGCCAGGTGCGGGCGTTCGGACGCGGTCGCTCGCAGCGCTGGCTGTCGGCGCCGGTCGCTGGCTTCGCGACGACGTTGTTACTCCCGGTCGCCGAGGGATTCGGGTAGGAATTCGGGGAGAGGCAACGCCATGAGCAAACAGAAAGACAGCGATCAGGCGGCCGAGCAAGAGGCTGAAATCGTGCGCGAGTACGGACCCTTCCCAGGCGCGCCCCACGTGGGCGGCGTCAGCTTCGACGGAAGCCTGGTCTGGTTCGCTGGCGGAGGGCGGTTGCAAGCGTTCGATCCGGCGACCGGCAAGAGCATGCGTGCCCTGGACGTGGCCGCCGACGCGGGAACGGCTTTCGACGGCCGGCACCTCTTCCAGCTGGTCGCCGAACGCATCAACAAGATCGATCCGGCGACCGGAAAGATCGTGTCGTCCATTCCCGCGCCCGGCGGCGGGCGCGACTCCGGGCTAACCTGGGCCGAGGGGACGCTGTGGGTCGGACAGTACCGCGACCGCAAGATCCACCAGATCGATCCCGCGACCGGCGCGATCTTGCGAACGATCGAGTCCAACCGATTCGTCACCGGCGTCACCTGGACCGACGGCGAGCTGTGGCACGCCACGCTGGAGGACGACGAGAGCGAGATCCGGCGGGTCGACCCGAAGACCGGAGAGGTGCTGACGCGGCTGATTATGCCGGAGGGAGCAGAGGTGAGCGGGCTCGAGTCGGACGGGGGAGAGCTGTTCTACGCGGGCGGAGGGAAGAGCGGTCGGGTGCGAGCGATACGCAAGCCGCGCCGCCGCTGACGATCACGTCAACGTTCACGATCACGTCAACGTCAACGTTCACGATCACGTCAACGATCACGGGGACGGTCCCGTTCACGTGCACGTCAACGATCACGGGAACGATCACGTACACGGTGCCGGCCGTGATCGGTGGAGGCTCTAGCGGCTAGCAACTGCCGGGCTTGTCCGACCGATATCTGTACAGCATGCTCAGCTTCCAAAAGCTCGATGTCTATCAACGCTCGATCGAATTCTTGGCGTTCGTCCATCGGCTGCAGTTGCCCAAGGGGCACGCGGAGCTGGCCGACCAGCTTCGCCGATCGGCTCAATCTACGCCGCAAAATATCGCTGAGGGTGTGGGTCGGATGAGTAGGCTCGACAAGGCCAGGCACTACACCACCGCGAGGGGCTCCGCGATGGAGTCCGCTTCGCATCTCGACGTCATGAAGGTGGACGGGCTCATCGATGATGAGCACTATCGCGAGGGAATCGACCTACTGGAGCGAGTCGTCGCAATGCTGACGAAGCTCATAGATCCCCGTGATCGTTGACGTGATCGTTGACGTTGACGTGATCGCCCCCGTGATCGTTGACGTGCACGTGAACGGGACCGCTACCGTGATCGTGATCGTTGACGTGGACGTGATCGGGACGTGATCGGTGACGGTGACGTTGACGTGATCGGTGACGCCCTACTGCACCGTCGCGAAGTACGCCGCAATATTCTTTGCCACCGCTGTGTTGCCGCCGGTGGTCAGGTGCGGTCCTCCACCGCTGAAGGCGGCGCAGTTCGGCGCTTCGAACTTTGGCGCCACGAACACGAAGTTGGGGAATTGTGTCGCGGCGGCCGCGAGCGCACCGTCGAGCTCAGGCGGGATCACGATGGTCTCGCCGGCCGCGGGCGGAGTCGGGCAGAGCATGTTGTTGGGACCGCGGATCACCGTCATGAGGTCGATGCGCTTCAACCCCGGGTACTTCGACTTCAACGTATTGATCGCGCCGGTGACCTGAGTGACCCACTGGGGTTGGGTCGTACAGCACGCCGGTGCCCAGCTGAGCACGGTGAGCACGACGTGGTCCGGTGACGTCGAGCCCTGCGCGCACGGCGATTCGATCGGCTCGTTCCAGAAGTCGCTGGCGGGATTCGACCATTCGGTGATGTAGCCGTGTTCGCGCGCCTTCAATTGCCAGCGATCGTTGGCCACCATGGTCTCGAAGCCCGCCTCGTACCACTCGCGCGTCAGCGTCATCGCGGTGACCTGGTTGCACACGAAGCCTGTCGGAGGTGCTGCGTCGACACCACCCCCACCCGCGTCGCTCGTTCCCGCCGCGCCACCGCTGCCGGGCGCGCCGCCCGAGGCCGAGGGACCGCCTGCACCCCCGACCCCGCCGCTGGTTCCACCGGCGCCGCCGCCGATGGCGCCGCCACTCCCGGCCCCCACACCAGCACCACCGGTGCCCGCCCCATTGGGAGTGTGACTTTGCGATGCGCATGCCGAAAGAACCAGCGCGGTGACGCCAAACGCGGCCCACCCGGCCGGCTTCCGGCAACGATCACGGACCTGCGCCGGTCGTACCCATCGGGCCCTCTGGGTATGAGATAGTAGATGCACGCACTTGGAGGTCGCCGCGGAGGGTTCATGAAGCTCACGGGAATGTCTTTCCTGGTCGCCATCCTCGTTGGAGCCGGCTGCAGCAGTAGCTCCACCACCCCGAACAGCGACGGCAGTGTGACCGGGAGCGGCGGTGGAAGCGGCGGTGAAAGCGGCGGCAGCGGTGGCGCGGGCGGGGGCGGGGGCGGGGTAATCAGTAGCTGCAACGTACCCGGCTCGAATTTCTGCCTCGAGTACTCGCCCGATTACACGGGCAGCGTTCCGGCGGGCTGCAACGTGCTTCACGGAACCTACGCGACGGGGCCCTGCGACCACGCGAGCTCCAGCGGCGGCTGCCGGCAGCCCGCGGGTGCGACCGGCACGCAGACGACGTACTACTACCCGCCGATCATGCCCGCCGATGTCATGGTCCAGTGCGTGAACGACGGCAACGCGACCTACGTCGCACCCTGAGCGCCCGGCCCAGGGGACAAACCGAAAGACGCCCGCAACCCGTGGGGTTGCGCGGCCCGACTCAACGCATTGCCTGTGCCGCCGATAGGGGGGACGAAAGGTAGGTACAAGTGGTGCGAGAAATGAAGATCGGGAGCCGGATCATCGTAGCGCTTGGTGCCGTCGTCTGCCTCATGCTCGCGCTCGGAGGCTACAACTCGTCGCGCCTGCGCGAAGCGCGCGACGCCGACGCTGCCCTCTATGAGACCACGGCGGTACCGCTCGGTGCGATGGGCGAGTTCTCGGTCGCGTTCTATCGCGCCTGGGTCGACCTCCTCAACGCAGCGTCGATCAAGGACGCCCCCTCTCGCGCGACCTGGCTCGACAAGGTGGACGCACGGCTCACGGAAGCCGACCACACACTGGTGCAGCTGAACGCGGCCGTGCGCGGCGAACGCGCTCACGAGCTCGATGGCCAGCTCGCTGCCGCGTTTCACGTGCTGCGACCGGAGATCGCCGGTACCGCCGCGGCGCTGCGACGGCAGGACAACGAGCCGGTGCAGGCCAGCCTGCTCGGTGGCGTCCTCTACAAGCTGCGCCACGACGTCACCGTGGCGGCCGACGCCCTGACCAGCGAGCTGGTCAAGAACGCGCAGGCGCGCGCCGCATCGACGGCCGAAGCGACCGACAGCGCCGTGCGCGGCAGTGTCGTCCTGATGATCCTGGGCGCGCTCGCGGCGCTCCTGCTCGGCTGGTGGCTCACCGCCAGCATCTCACGCACGATCCGGACAATGCGAGGCGAGACCGAGCGCCTCGTCTCGGCGGCCGTGCGCGGCGACCTGGCGGCGCGTGCGGATCCCGCCAGCGTCGGCGTCGAATTCCGCGGTGTGGTCGAGGGGCTGAACCAGGTACTCGACGCCCTGGTGCGGCCGCTGCAAACCGCTGCCGCGAACCTCGCGCGCATCGCGCACGGCGACATCCCGGCGCGCATCACCGACTCGTACAGCGGCGACTTCGACGAGATCAAGAACAACATCAACATGTGCATCGACGCCGTCAACCTGCTGGTCGCCGACGCCAGCGCGCTGGCGTCGGCGGCGGTGGAAGGCCGCCTGGCGACGCGCGCCGACGCCGGCCGCCACCAGGGCGAATTCCGTCGCGTGATCGCGGGCGTCAACGCCGCGCTCGACGCGGTCGTTGCGCCACTGTCGACGGTGGCGAGTGGCCTCGAGCGCCTGGCCAGGGGCGACGTCCCCGAACCGGTCGTCGCGAACTGGCAGGGAGACTTCGACGCGCTCAAGAGCAATTTGAACGCGCTCACCGACGCCACCCGCACGGTGACCCGCGTCTGCCAGGAGATCGCGGGCGGCAAGAGCGCGGTGACCGTGCGCGCGCGCTCCGACAACGACGAGCTCATGCGCGCGCTGGGTGCGATGGTCGCGGCCATCGACAAGGTGTCGCTGATCTCGCGAGAGATCGCCGGCGGCAACTTGCGCGTCGAGATCACTCCCCGTTCCGAGAGCGATGAGCTGATGAAGACGCTCGGCGGGATGACCCGCCGGCTCGGCGAGATCGTGCGCGACGTACGCAGCGCCTCCCAGAACGTCGCCGCCGGCGCGCGCGAGCTCAGCGTGTCGTCGGAGGGGCTGAGCCGCGGGACGTCCGATCAGGCGAGCTCGATCCAGGAGGTATCGTCGTCTATGGAGCAGATGAGCGCCAACGTGCGCCAGAGCGCCGACAACGCCGCGCAGACCGAGAAGATCGCCAACAAGGCGGCCGCCGATGCGCGCGACGGCGGTGTCGCCGTCAAACAGACGATGGAGGCGATGAAACAGATCGCGAGCAAGATCTCGATCATCGACGAGATCGCGCGCCAGACAAACCTGCTGGCGCTCAACGCCGCCATCGAAGCCGCGCGCGCCGGCAGCCACGGAAAGGGGTTCGCGGTCGTCGCATCCGAGGTACGCAAGCTCGCCGAGCGCAGCCAGCGCGCGGCGGCCGAGATCACCAGCCTGTCCGCGTCCAGCGTCGTCGTGGCCGAGCACGCGGGCTCGTTGCTCGCGAAGATCCTGCCCGACGTCCAGCGCACTGCGGAGCTGGTCCAGGAGATCACGGCGGCGAGCCGCGAGCAGGACGCCGGCATCGGGCAGATCAACCAGGCGCTGCAACAGCTCGATCGCGTGATCCAGCAGAACGCCGCCTCGTCGGAACAATCCAGCGCCACGGCCGAGGAGCTCGCCAGCCAGGCCGACCAGTTGCAAGAAGCGATCGGATTCTTCCAGGTCGACGACCAGGCGAGCCCACCAGCGCTGCTCGCCGGCCGCGAGCGCGCCCCGCTGCCCGCGCGCACACCGACTCCGGCGCCGGCGAAGAAGGCGTCCGCAAAGGCAGCCAAGGCGGCGCCGGATGACGCAGGCACGGCGCGAAAGCCGGGACGCAAGGCGGGACCGGTGCGGATCGATCTCGGCAACGGCGACGCCGAGGACAGCGACTTCGACGTCTATCGCGCCGGCGACGACCGCAGTAGATAACGTCTGCTAGTCGATCCACGCCGCGACGGTGTCGACCTTGCGCGCGAGCCAGCTGGCCAGATTCCGCGCGTTGTCCCTGACGATGCGCTCCCGATCGACGAGCGACGCCATGTAGAACGGAACCACGCAGCCACAGCGATCGCAGTCGGCCTTGGGACCCATCATGCACTTCTCTTTGAGCTCGCCCTGCGGCCCGAACGCGAACGACTTCTTCGCGAACAGGCAATTATCGGTGACCGATTTGCAGTGACCGGACTTCATCAGCTCGAAGGCGCGCTCCGGCAGCACGATGAAGTCGCGGTAGATCCGCTTGAGCGCGATCAACTTGTCGAGCATCCGGTCGCGCTCGGGGAAGTCCATCCACAAGTCTTCGTTGATCGTTTCGATCGGCGTGTAGAAGTCGAACGTCATGTGGGTCGCGCCGGCCTGCGCCCAGTCGATCACGGCGCGCTCCACGCAGTGCGCGTTCTGCTTGGTGATGCAGTACGCGATCGTCACGCTCAGGTCGGGGTGCTCGCGGACGTTGCGCATGGCGCGCTTGTAGATGCCCTTCTTGTTGCGGATGTACTCGTGCAGGGCCTCGTCGCCGTCGATCGATATGTACCAGCTGACGTCGGGCCAGTCGGGCAGCGGGATCGTGCCGTTGGTGACCACGGTGTTGTAGCGGAAATACTTGCGGCAGCGCTCGACCAGCTTCTTGCGCACCAGCGGCTCGCCGCCCACCCAGGTGCACTGCAGGAACGGAAACTCCCACGGCGGCGACTCCGCCTTCAGCTTCTGCAGCTTCTGCTCCCACGCCTCGATCGTGAGATCGTCGTCACCGTAGGCCTCCTCCTGCTCGAAGAAGTAGCAATGACGGCAGCGGAGGTTGCACTCCTTGGTCACGTCGATCGAGCCGAAGCCGTTCTTCGGGAAGCCGAAAAGAAAGAAGCCGATCTTGACCAGATCGTAGGCGCTGGGGCCCGGGCTTCGGTTCGGGTGAGGGATGTATTCGTGCGCAAGGTCGAGAACTCCGCTCATGCAGGAAGAATTTGCATCGCCGAACGCCGGTGCAAGCCGTTTTCGTCCCGACCGAGCGGGGTCCTTCCGAAATTCGAATGGCTCCGTTTGAAAACCGGAGGCGCGGCGCGACGACCATCGCGGCGCCGCGCGGTTTTTTACTGGCTGCATAGTTGCAACCAGCTCCGGCCGCCGCACGACGGGTGCAGTCCTCGTGCGCCGAACCATAGGAGCTCTCAACCATGGCCAAGGATCAAAAGACCGATCGACCCGATGACACCGTCTCGAATCCCCTGTCCAAGCCGTTTTCGCGCCGCAATTTCCTGACCGGCACCAGCGCCGCCGGTCTGGCCGCCGCCGCGTCGCCGTTCGCGGCAAGCCAAGCCGCCAACGCGGCGCCAACGACGCCCGACGGCACACCCGAGCAGATTCACCTGACCTGGGGCAAAGACCCCGCGCGGTCGGTGGTGGTCTCGTGGGCTTCGGCGGCGCAGGCGACCAATCCGCGCGTGCACCTGGGACACGACAAGCACTTCGGCCGGACGATCCCCGGGGTCCAGAAGACGTACACCGACGGGCTCAACGGCCAGACCGTGTTCACCTATCACGCGCAACTCGAAGATCTGTCTGCGGATTCGCTGCACCACTATTCGGTCACAGCCGACAACGACAGCAACGCTGCGGCGCCATTCGCCGCGACGTTCCGCACGGCGCCCTGCGGCCGCGCGCCGTTCCGGTTCACCAGCTTCGGGGATCTGGCGACGCCGGTGACCGCGTGGGTGCTCTCGTATGGGCAGAGCGCGTTCGCCGTACAGGCGATCGAGCAATTTCAGCCGCTCTTTCATCTGCTGAACGGTGATCTCTGCTACGCGAACCTCAATCCGACGGTGCAACCGACGGTGTGGGCCGACTTCGGCAACAACAACCAGGCGTCGGCCGCCAACCGCCCGTGGATGCCCTGCCCGGGTAACCACGAGATCGAGTTCTATAACGGCGAGCAGGGCTTCACGTCGTATCTGACCCGCTACGCGCTGCCACACAATGGGACGCGTTTCCCCGGCCGCTGGTACAGTTTCCAGGTCGGCACCGTTCTGTTCATCTCACTGCAGGCCGATGACGTGATCTACCAGGACGGCGGCCCGTTCGTGGGTGGCCCCGCGCCGCTGGTTCCGGCGGCAAGCACGGGCAACGCGACGATCGAGCCCGGCACGTCGTTCTACATCCACGGCTGGAGCGGCGGCGAGCAGACGCGCTGGCTCGAGCACACGCTGCGCGAGGCCTCGAACGACGACGATATCGACTGGATCGTCGTGCAGATGCACCAGGACGCGCTGTCGTCGTCGAAGACCGGCAACGGCTCCGACCTGGGTATCCGCCAGGCCTGGCTGCCGCTGTTCGACAAATACGGCGTCGACATCGTGGTCTGCGGTCACGACCACGACTACGAGCGCAGCTTCCCGGTGCGCGGCTTCAACCACGACGCGGGCCAGGACATCGCCACCGGAGCGCCGGTCGACACTTTTCAGCCGAATCCGGCGGTCGACGCGACCAACGCCGACGGCAGCCTCGACACCGGCAAGGGCACGATTCACCTGATCCTGGGCGGCGGCGGCACCAGCGCGCCGCTGGACGTCTACGGCGTCGATCCCGGCGACGGCGCGCCGCAGGCCAAGCTCTTCACCAAGCCCAACCGCCCGATCCCCAGCACGACGACGCCGGGCGTGTTCACGCGCGCCGCGGCCGATGCGGTGGAAGACGCAATCTGGTCGGCCACGCGCGATACCGGCACGGGCTACGGCCTCGCGGTCTTCGACGTCGATCCCGGCCGCGAGGGCGGCAAGACGTCGATCACGATCAACTACTACCACGCGCCGGGAGCCGACAAGGTCCCGACGCCGAACTACGAGCTCTTCGAGACGACGGTGCTCTCGAAGCACGCGAAGCGCCACCGGCGCTGAAAGTAGCGCGACGCCAGCACCATTCCGATCCCCTCCCCCCCTCTGCGGACCAGCCTGACGCATCGACCAAGTCCCGCGCCGCCAAACGGACACCGCGTTCGAGGTGATATTTGCTACTTTGGACCCATGCGCCGGCGCACCTGGCCGCTCGTGATCGCATGCGTCGCTGTGGCGCCGAGCGCGGCCGCGGTCGCGCTGCTGCTGGGACACGACGTGCGGCACGCTGAAGCTGCGCGCCCACTCTTCGCGCGCGACCAGGACTACGTCGGCGCCAGCGCCTGCCGCGCCTGTCACCCCGACCGCTACGCCAGCTGGCGCCGCACGTACCACTCCTCGATGACGCAGCTACCGGACGAGCACACCGTGCGCGGGCGTTTCGACGGCCAGCCGGTGACGCTGTTCGGCGCGACCGCGACGCCGTACCAGCGCGACGGCAAGTTCTTCTTTCAGCTGCCGGCCGCGGGCGGCGAAGGCCCGCGCGAAGCGGAGGTCGCGCTCTGCGTGGGTTCGCGTCGCTATCAGCAGTACTTCGAGCGCACCGACGGTCTGGACGGCGCCGTCTATCGCCGCTTGCCGCTGCTCTGGCACGTCGGCGAGGCGCGCTGGCTGCACATCAACGGCGTCTTCCTCGAGCCCGACGACGACGATTGGTCGCCGAGGCCGGCAATATGGAACATGAACTGCATCTTCTGCCACAACACGGGAATCGCCCCGGGGCTGAGGCCGGTCGGTGACGGCGAGGACAAGCGGTTCGACACACACGTCGCCGACGTCGGCATAGCCTGCGAGTCGTGCCACGGCCCCGGGCGCGAGCACGTCGCGCGCTACGCGTCGCCGCTCGCGCGCTACCGCACCGAGCTCGGCAGCGCCGGCGCGAGCGCGGTCGTCGATCCGCTGCGACTCGGCCAGGCCGAGAGCGCGGCGCTGTGCGGGCAGTGCCATGCGCAACGCTTGCCCGATCCGATGGAGAAGCTGTGGACGTTCCTCGACACCGGCCCGACGTTCCGTCCCGGCGAGCTGCTTGCCGGCCACGTGAAGCCGCTGTCGCGCGATCTGCCGGTGCCGCCGCCCGGCGAGCCCGACATGTTCCGGCAGCGCTTCTGGAGCGACGGCACCGCTCGACTGACCGCCTACGAATACGTGGGGCTCACGCAGTCGCCCTGCTTTCGCGGCGGAAAATTTTCCTGCACGAGTTGCCACACCATGCACGCGGGAGATGCTGCCGGGCAGATCGCCCCCGACCTCCTTGGCGACCAGGCGTGCACGCAGTGCCACGCCGCGATCGCACGCAACGTCGGCGCGCACAGCCACCACGCCCCGGCGTCCAGTGGCTCACGCTGCGTGGAGTGCCACATGCCCCGCATCGTCTACGGCGTGCTCGAGATCCACCCCAGTCACCGCGTCGAGGTGCCGGACGTCGCGCGTGACGTCGAGGGTGGCCGACCCAACGCCTGCACGCTCTGCCACGCCGACCGCGACGCCGCCTGGGCCGCCGACCGCATGCGCGACTTCTGGGGCGCACGCTATCGCCGCCCCGGCGCGCGCCCCGACGGCGCGCCGCTCGACGCGCCCGAGGCGCTGGTGTCGGCGCACGCGGGCGATCCGCTCCAGCGCGCGGTGTACGTGACCGCGCTCGGCCGCGCCGACAGCGCGGTGCCGGTGGACGCGCGCGGTTTCATGCTCGCCAACGCGCTGGTCGGCCTCGGCGACGGATATGGCGCGGTCCGGTTCCTCGCGCGGCGCTCGGCGCGCGAGCTGGACCACGCGTTCGGGCTCGGCATCGACGCCGACCTCGCCGCATATGACGTTCAGGCGGCGCGTGCCGTGCGCGATCCGGCGTTGCAAGCGTTGCTGCAGCGCTTCGCCGCGACGGCGGGCGCGCACCTGCGGCCGCCGCCCGACGGCGCGTTCGTGGCGCGCGACTACCATCTCCAGATCGATCGCATCCGGCCGCTGCTGGGCCTGCAGCAGAGTCACGTGATATCGGTGGGGGAATGACCAAGGCCACGCCGACCACGAGGAGCGGCGACTCCTCGATCCGCAAGACCGTGCGCACCGGCTGGCTGTTGCTGGCGATCGCCCTACCCTTCGGCGTCACGCTCGAAGCGCTGCACGGTTTCAAGGTCCAGGCCTACCTGGCCAGCGACATGCGCCGCGAGATGTGGCGCCTCGCGCACGCGCACGGCACGCTGCTGGGCATGCTGTGCCTGGTCTCGGCCGCGCTCGCCGAGGCGCACATCCCCGAAGCGATCCGCGCGCGCGTGCTGGCGATGATCCGCTGGGGCGCGGTGCTGATGCCGCTCGGCTTCTTCCTGGGCGGCGTGCTCAACAGCGAAGGCGACCCATCGCTAGGGATCCTGCTGGTCCCACCGGGCGCTCTGCTGCTCATCGTCGCGCTCGTGCGCGCCGCGCTCGCGCCGCGCCCCAGATCCTGACGCGCGGGTGTGGGCCGCCCACGCCGTCACATCGGACGCAGCCGAGATCGCGCGACGTCGGCATCGCCCCCGCGGGTGGCGATCCGCTCCAGCGTCTCGCGCAACCGGCGCACGGCCGATTCGCCCAGATCGCGACAGAGCTCGCGCTCGAAGGTCGCGTGGAACCGCCGCGCCGCGCGCAGCGCCGCCCGTCCACGCGCACCGAGTCGCAGCCTGTTGATACGACTGTCGTCCGGATCGGCATGCCGCTCGACGTACCGTCGCTCGACCATCTCGTTCACGATCTTGGCCATCCCTTGGTCGGTGATCCCCAGCCGCCGCGCCAGCTCGCGCTGGCTGAGAGGATCGTCGGCCAGCACACGAAACACGTATCCATACGCCCCACCCAGGTCGTCGAAGCCGCGCGCTTTCAGCTCGGCGCGCAGCAAGTCACAGAAGACCTGGTAGCCGAGGCCGAGCAGTATACCGAGGTCGATGGGCTCGCCCTCCTGGTCGTTTTTGTCTTCGTCTTTTTGTTCAACCATAGTTGATCATCTTGAGTAGAACGATTATACAGAGTGCGTCCTTCATTGCTGCCAGGAGAATTCCCATGCACCTCATCAAAAGCTCGTCGGCGCCCGCGTTCGAGATCCCCGGGCTCAGCGTGGTCGGCCTCGCGGCGCCCAGCCGCGGCGCCTCCGAGACCTGCGTCTGGCGAATCACGCTCCCGCCCGCAACACCCGCGACACCGCACGCCATCTCGCGCGAGGAGATCTTCGTCGCGCTATCCGGCGAGGCCCGCATCGTGCTCGATGGCCGCGACCAGGTGCTGGCGCCGGGCGACACGCTGGTGGTGCCGGCAGGCGAAATGTTCTCGCTCTCGAACCCCGGCGCTGAACCGTTCACCGCGCTGGCTGTGCTCCCCGTCGGTGGCCAGGCGGTGCTTCCCGGCGGCGAGTGCGTCAGCCCGCCCTGGACGCTCTGAGCAGGCGCCACCACCTGCACCGACACCTCTTCGTCGGGCTGATGTGGGATCAGGGCCTGTGGCGGTACATTGAACCGTAACATGTCGAGGTCGTCCGAGACCGGTGGCTGGGCGCCCGAGCGCCAGATCCGCATGGCGCGCGTCGCCGATGCCGCCGAGATCGCCGCGATCTATCAGCCGTCGGTGATCGACGCCGCGACCTCCTTCGAGGTCGATGCGCCCGACGGCGGCGAGATGGGGCGCCGGATCGAGGCGGTGCTCGCGGTCGCGCCCTGGCTGGTCTGCATCGGATCTGCCGGCGACGTCGTCGGCTACGCCTACGCTTCTCGGCACCGCGAACGTGCCGCCTATCAGTGGTCAGTCGACGTGACCGTCTACATCCGCGCCGACCACCACCGCCGGGGCGTCGGCCGCGCGCTCTACGGCGTGCTGTTCGATCTCTTGCGCCTGCAGGGGTTCTGCGTCGCGCACGCCGGCATCACCTTGCCGAACCCCGGCAGCGTCGGCCTGCACGAGGCGTTGGGCTTTCGCCCGGTCGGCGTCTATCCGGCGGTCGGATGGAAGCTGGGCGCCTGGCGCGACGTCGGCTGGTGGCAGCTCCCGTTGTGCGCGCTGCCGCGCTCGCCAGCGCCGCCGGTGTTGCTGCGCCAGGCGCAAGCGCTGGCCGCGTGGCCGGCCGGGCTGCGCGACTGACGCGGCTCACGCGTCGCCGGAGTCGCGAGGCGCATCCAGCAAGCGCAGCACTGCCGAGGTCGTGTTCCAGTTGCGGATAGTGACGCTCGGGTAAATCGGCATCGCGACCAGCTTGCTGATGCGGCTCTGCGACGCCCGGCTGATCAGCCGCGATACGTAGAGCACGCCGGTTCCAGCGTGTACCTCGTCGACGCCCGGCTTGATCGGAAAGCCCTTGATCGCCGCCGGCGCCGACAGCGGCGCCTTGAGAAAGATCACGTCGTAGCGATAGCGCGCCGGCTGCGTGCCGAAGCCACGCGGCGCTCGCGCGACGATGTCCTGGATCTGCTTGCGCGATCGCAACACCACGCTGGCCGGATACTTGAACGTCGCGCACAGCGCCGCCTCGACCCGCGCGGTCAGGCTCGCCGCCCCTTGCCCGCTGGCCGTGAAGACCACGTTCCCGCTTTGTAAATACGTCGCGACGTCGCGAAAGCCCTGCGCCTCGAAGCAGGCCTTGAGCGCCATCATCTTGATCAGGTTGTTGCCGCCGACGTTGATCCCTCGCAAGAGCGCGACGTAACGCCCCATGGTCCCTGCCGTCACCCTGGAAAGAGGAACCGCTCGGCGTCGGCCAGCACCGATGGTGGGATCTCGTGGCCGCCATCGAAGGGCCGCCAGGTGACGGGGAAGCCGTGCGCCTCGAGCAGCTCCTTGCCACGCGTGCCGCTCGCGAAGGGGACCACCGGATCCTGGCGCCCGTGCGAGAGCAGGAACCGCGGCTTGACGGCGTGCGGGGCGATCAACGCCGGCACCGAGTCGACCAGTAGCACGCCCGACATCGCGACCACGCGCGCAACCGCGGGCGTTCCCGCGAGCGCGACGTCGATCGAGAGCATCGCGCCTTGCGAAAAGCCGAGCAGCGCGACGGTCTCGGGCGCGTAGCGATCGACGACGGTCGCGATCAGGCCTTGCACCGCGGTGCGCGCCGCGACGACCGGCGGCGACGGTCGAAAGTCAGGCGCCACGCGGTCGCTCGCGGCGTGCGGCGGGCGTGTGTGGGGATCGAGGTGCCACCAGGCACGGCCGCCGCCGAGCTCCGGCAGCGGCGCGCCCGGCACGATGAAGCGCACGCCTGGACGCTTGAGCGCCTCGGCGATCGGGACGAGGTCGTCGCCCGGCGCGCCCCACCCGTGCAGCACGATCACCGCCGCGCCGCCGCGCTCGTCGTCGCGCATGCTCGACACGCGCACGACGCTGAGCCCGCCCCACGCTTGCGCGGCGCCCGCATCCGCCGCCATCGCGAGCCGCGCGTTGGACCGGCGACAGGCGAGCGGTGCCGACGCCAGGGTCGCCAGCAGAGCGCTGCGACGCGAGAAGCTTCGACCATGGTCTTCGTCGAGCATCATCCGCTCCCCAGACGTTGAAACAGCACTATCACGATGGGAATCGAGAGCTCGGGAATCAGGTAGCCGAGCCAGATCCCGGCCGGCTTCGGCAGCCCCACCTTGCGGATCGAGAGCAGCCGGCCGCAGCCGGCCACGAAGACGCCGAGCGCCAGCAGGTAGACCAGCGTCCCCTGCTGGCGAATGGTCACGCCGGCCCACAGGCTGATGAACCCGGTCGAGAGGTACACGCCGGCCATGAAGCGGTGAACGTTGTCGAGGCGCGGCGACGTGTCGGGCTGACCGAGGTACATCTGCAGGGAGCCGCCGAACATCGCGATCGCGGCGACGAGAAACAAGCACACCCGGACGACGATCTGGCTGGCAAAGAGCGGCGCTTCTGCGGTCATCTCATTCTCCCGAGAGGCGTCCGCGCCTCCCTTTGCGCCACCGACTCTACCAGCAGCTCGCGGAAGGCGCGCAACGCCGCGCGCGGGGTCGCCGTCGCGGCCGGGCGCCGCGGCGCCGGCCTCGCACTAAAAGAGCAGCTCGCACCGTCGAGAGTGTCGATTCCGATGCCGGTCGTTCGTCGTTGCTTCAGAAGCTGACAAGGCAGACAACTGCTCTGCCGCAAACGACAAGGAGACCGCCATGAGAAAGCTCATCGTATCGGAGTTCATCACCCTCGACGGCGTGATTCAGGCCCCCGGAGGCCCCGACGAAGATCGCGACCTCGGATTCGCCCACGGTGGCTGGACGCGCGCCTACTGGCACAACGATATCGGCATGGCGTTCGGCGCCATGATGCAAAATTGCGACGCGTTTCTGCTGGGCCGGCGTACCTACGTGACCCACGCCGAGGCGTTTGAGCCGATGCCGGCCGGCGATTTCTTCGGCGACATGATGAACACGCCCGCGAAGTACGTCGTCTCGAAGACGCTGACGGAGCCGAAGTGGCGCAACACCACCATCATCCGCGACGACGTCGTCGCCGCCGTACGCGCGCTCAAGGCGCAGCCAGGCAAGAACATCCTCACCGACGGCAGCAGCCAACTCGTGCACCTGCTGCTCGAGAACGACCTCGTCGACGAGCTGCATCTTCTGCTCTATCCGCTGTCGCTGGGCGTCGGCAAACGCCTGTTTCCCGGCCGCGGCGACTTGAAGTTCAAGCTGCTCGAGGCCAAGCCCTACCCGAGCGGCGTCGTCGGCCTGCACTACACACGCGAACGGGTGTGATCCTGCTGGCGGTGCTCTGAGTCTTCGCCGGGGCGCTGCGCGGTTGCCAGCGACACCGTCGAGAACCCGAAGCGCGCGCGGATGGTGTCGACGACGGCGCCCACCCGTTCATTGCGATCGAAGAGCAAGAGCTGCTCGAACACGCCCAGGTTGGAGAGCTGAATGCCGAGGAGCCGGATCGGAAGCGGGCGTGTCCGCGCAGCGACGAACATTGCCTTGAGGATCGGATAGAGCTCGAGCTCGGAGTTGCTCGCCATGGTCGTGTGCGAGCGCGTGAGCGTGTGGAAGTCAGCGTAGCGCAGCTTGAGCGTCACCGTTCGTGCCTTGACGTGACGCTTGCGCGCGCGCCAGCAGACGCGCTCACACAGGCCGCACAGGACGGCTTCGATCGAGGCGGGGTCGGTGACGTCCTCGCGGAACGTGCGTTCGTTCGAGATGCTGCCGACGGTCTCGCCCTCGGGATCGTGCTCGGAGAACGCCGGCCGCTCGCGGCCGAGATCGCCCGAGCCCAGCCCTTGCACGCCACGAGCGATCGAGGCCGCCCAGGCGCCGAAGATCTTCCGCAGATCGGCGAGCGGTGCCTCTGCCACGGCACCGAGCGTCTCGTACCCCGCCGCGCGCAGCTTGGCCTCGCCGACCGGGCCGATGCCGGGGAATGACCGCACCGGCAGCGGCGCGAGCACCGCGCGCTCGACGCCGGCGGGCACCAGCATCACCCCGCGCGGTTTGGCCAGCGCGGAAGCGACCTTTGCCACGACCTTGCTGGTGGCGATACCGGCGCTCGACGGCAAGCCCAGCTCGTCGAAGATCGCGGTGCTTAGCTGCAGCACCGCGCGCTCGATGGCGGCGTCGGCCCGAGGATCGCTGCCAGGACCGCCGCCATCGTCGTCGCGATGGTCGCCGTTCGTGTTGGCGGCGCCGTTCCAGCCGTAGAGCCGCTCGCAGCCCGAAAAATCGAGGAACATCTCGTCGATGCTGGCGACCAGCACCGTCGGAGCGTAGCGGCGCGCGACTTCGCGCACGCGTTCGGCGTAGGTGCCGTAGATCTCGTGGCGCGTCGGCAAATAGATCGCGTTCGGCGCCAGCTTGCCCGCCTCGATCAGCGACATGCCCGACTTCACGCCCAGGCGCCGCACCTCGTAGCTGGCCGCGGTGACCACGCCGCGGCTTCCCGGCCGCCCGCCGACGACGACCGGCTTTCCCTCGAGCGTCGGATCGAGCAACCGCTCGACCGACACGAAGAACGTGTCGAGATCGAGGCAGCAGATCCGGGGCGCCGCCAGCGGCTGCGCGCGTGCGAGCTCCGAAGCGGCACCCATGGAGAGAACGCTAACTGATCATCTGTTCAGATACAAGAATCAGCGCGCGCGCTTCGGTTTTGGCTTCGCGCTCCCCTTGACGGGCGCCTTGCGCGACGTCGGCCGGCGCGTGGACGCTGCGAGCGCCTCGCTCCAGTCCTCGTCGCTCAGCAGCGTACGCAGCTTCTCCGTCGGCTCGCGCAGCGAGCAACGGCGATCGTCCAGGCTCGACCAGAGCTCGCCCACGTCGGCGATGCGCGCCGCCATCGTCCGCAGCTTGAAAGTCTGCGGACCAACCGTCGCCTGCTCCAGCTCCTGCCAGGTGCAGGGCGCCGACACCGGCGCGCCCGGCTTGGGACGGACCGCGTAGACCGCGGCGAACGTCGCACCCGGCAGGTTGCGCCCGGTGTCGACGAAGATGCGGCGCCCGCGATCGGCCTTGATGAACTCTTGAGTCAGGAGCTCGGGGTGACGTTTGACGAGCACCGCACCAGCGCCGTGAGCGAAGCGCCACGCGCTGTCGGCTTCGCCTTCGCCGTCGAGCGGGATCAGGATGTGGAAACCCTTCGAGCCCGAGGTTTTCACGAATGATGGCAGCCCGAATTCGTCGAGCAACTCGCGCACGGCGAGTGCAGCGGTGCGCAGCGCCGCCGGGTCCTCCTCGGAGGGATCGAGATCGAACACGCACAGGTCCGGCTGGTACAGCTTGGGCACGCGCGAGATCCAGACGTGCTGCGTGATCGAGTTCTGGTTGGCGAGCCAGACCAGCGACCGCGCGTCGGTGACCAGCGGGTAGTGAACGCTGTCGCGCACGTTGTCGTTGCGATTCTCGACCTCGACGCGCTCGAGCCAGCTGGGAAAACCCTTCGACACGTCCTTCTGGATGAAGCCCTTCTTCTCGATGCCGGCAGGAAAGCGCTCCATGGTAATCGGGCGCCCGCGCACGTGCGGCAGCATGAGCGGAGCCACCGCTTCGTAGTACGTGCAGAGCTCGCCCTTGGTGATGCCGCTGTCGGGGAACAACACCTTTTCCGGGTGAGTGATCACGCGCATAGCTTGCCGTCGCGCCCTCGCGCTGTCGATGAACCATGCTATGAGAGCCGACATGGAGGCGCGGCGACAGGGATCGCGCGTGATCACCGTCGTCGCCCTCGCGTTGGTAACGATCGCGTGCCCGCGCTGGGCGCAGCCGATGACCGGGACCGTCGAGCGGAGGCTCGTCGTCGGCGGGGTCACGCGCACCTATCTGCTGCACGCAGGGGGCCCGGCCCAACCGGGACGCCCGCTGCTGCTGATGCTGCACGGATACGGCGGCACCGCCGCGGCGATCGAGCAGCGAACCCGGGGAACGTTCGACAAGCTCGCCGATCGCGAGGGCGCGGTCGTCGTGTATCCGCAGGCGCTGGGGGATCCCAGCCGCTGGAGCGCCTGGATAGTGGAGCCGGCGGACCGCCCCAGACCGGACGACATCGGTTTTTTTTCGGCGTTGATCGACGCCCTGGTCACCGAGCTCGGCGTCGACCGCAAACGCATCTTCGCTGCCGGGTTCTCCAACGGCGCGGCCATGGTCTATCGCCTGGCGTGCGATCGGCCGGACCTGGTCGCGGCGGTGGCGCCGATCTCGGGCAGCATACCGGCCGATGTCATGAGCATCTGCGTGAAGAACACCACGCCGGTCGGTATCATCGGAATGCACGGCACCGCCGATCAGACAGTGGAGCTGAGCGCGCCGGTCCGCGACGGTGTGGCAGCGTGGGTGCGACGCAACCGGTGCGCCGCCGACCCGATCTCGTCGCGGCTTCCCAATACCGACCGCAGCGACGGAACCGAGACGCGCGTCGACGTCTACGATCAGTGCGCCGGCGGAACGCAGGTCGCGTTCTACACCATCGAGGGCGGCGGCCACGCCTGGCCCGGCGGCGTCGCAAGGCTGACCGGCGGCGCCACCTCGCGCGACTTCGACGCCGCCGAGGTGATCTGGGCGTTCTTCCAGAGGCACGCGCGGCGGTGACCGCGGCTCACCTGCCTCACAGCCGGCTGGCGTAGTCGGTCTTCATCGTGTCGTAGATCGACATGTCCGCCTGGACGGTGTAGTTGGCGCCGGCGCGCGTCCACAGATCGGTTGGCTGCCAGTTGAAGGTCCCGATCCCCTGCTGGTTGGGGAGCTGGAAGATGATGTCGTTGGCGGCGCGTTGCTGCGTGCTGTACTCGGAGATCATCAGCTTGACGTTCGGGAACTGGGTCGACAGCGCGCTGAACGTCGCCTGCCAGTCGGCGGGCTGGCCCTGGACGTTGACGTAGCAGGACTCGGCGAAGACGTCGAAGGGCACGCCCTTGGCCGTCGCGTTCGTGATGTAGTTGCGGCTGGACGCGAGATCGTTGCCGCGGTCGAGGTGGATCACGATCTTGATGCCAGTGTCGACTTCCTTGATTCCCTGCGCCGCGGCGTTGAGCAGCATGCCCAAGTTGTTCCAGCCGCCCACGGGCGGTCCACCGCCAGCGGGCGCGCCTTTGTCGGTCGATGAGTAGAGATAGAGCGCGCCGTTGATCGGGTTGTAACCGGCGGCTCCGGCGAGCGGCAGCCCGCGGCTGTCGCAGAGGTGAATCAGCAGCCCCGGCGTTTCCTCGTTGCCGATCTGGACCATATCGGGCCGCGCGCCACCCGCGACCAGCTGCGTGATCGCGTCCTTGGTGTAGTCGTGCACGGCGGTTGCGAGGCCGGCGATCGTGGAGATGCTCTGCCAGGCGACGGGAACGCACTGTTTGCCCGGGTCGGCCCAGTTGTCGCTGTAGTGAAAGTCGAGCAGGAAGCCCATGCCCGCGTCCTTGACCTGCTTGCCGAACGCGACCGTGTGCGCGATGTCGTCGAAGCCGTTGGTCTTGTCGTAGCCGTCGGCAGCCTTGGGATCGACGAAGGTTCTGAGGCGAACGTAGTTGAACCCGTGCGCCTTCATCAGCGTCAGCAAGTTGGCGCGCGTCGCGGCGGGCTGCGTCTCCTGGTCGGTGATGTCGGCGCCGATGAAGTACGACGCGCCGATCGAAGACGCGCCGCCACCGCCGGTGACGCTGCCGCCGGCACCCGTTGTGCCGCCCGCCCCGGTGACGGGGCCGCCGCCACCGCCCGCCCCCGTGACGCCACCGGCCCCGATCGTGCCGCCGGTGCTCGAACCGCCGCCGGCCCCGTTCGAACCGGCCCCACCGGACATGCCGCCGCTGGCCGCCCCGCCCCCGCCGGTCACGCCGCCGGCGCCCGGTGCGGCGCCACCCGACCCCGGGCCCCCGCCGGCTCCAGAACCGACCGAACCGGCCGATCCGTTACAACCCACGCCCGAAAGACCGGCGACCAAGACGAGAGCCAGAACGCGCTTCAACGAGACCTCCTCAGCGGGCCGTGCAACCGGGGATCGGGTCAGCCCGCTGTCATGGTTGCGTGAACCCTTCGGATCAATCACGCATGTCAGTGGGTCGGGCGCCAGGGGTTTCGTCATGGCGCTCGCCTCTCCGGAGATCCTGAAACGCGCACCCGCGCCGCGCAGCGCTGTCCGAGATCACCGCGCCGCGACGAGCGCGCCCATCGGCACCGCCACCATCAGTTGCTCCAGGTCGGCGCGCGTCGCGGTCCCACCGCTCATGACCTCGACGTGATATCCGTCGCGCAGCTGGACGTGCAGGTCGCAGGCGGCGCGGCCCGACGGGTCGCCGCAGGTGAAGAACCCGAGCGCTTCGCTGCGCGGAAGATCGAGCGTCGCCAGCGGGTAGTCGCGGGCGGCGGCCACCCACTGCTGGTAGTCGTCGCCCCGCTGCGGGCGGTACGCGATGGTGATCTCGATCCGCGTGGGCCCGCGCACGTAGGCGCGGCGCACGAAGCCTTCGTGGCGCTCGACGGGTCCGCCGCGAAACGCGCCGGCGACGCCGGGCAGGGCACGCTCCATCGGTGCGAGGTCGCTGTCGGCGTCGCCCGAGGGCACCGCGAGCACCGATGAAGCAGCGCTGGCCGGCGCCTCAGGCGCGGGCGGCGGCTGTGGCGGAGATCTGCGGCAGCCCGGATGCGCGCCGACGACGATCGCGAGGGCAGCGACGGCGAGCGCGACTGGGAGCGGGGTCTTGGTCAACGCGCTCAGTCTAGCCAACCGCGGCGGTGGCTGACCGATCTTCTATCGTCGGCCAGCGCACGGTGACGGTCGTCCCTTCGCCCGCGGTGCTGGAGAGAATGATCTCACCGCCATGGTTGCGCACGACCCCCTCGACAATCGTGAGACCGAGGCCGGTCCCTTCGCCGCGCTTCTTCGTCGTGAAGAATGGGTCGAAGATCGCGTTCAGGTGCTCCGGGGCGATTCCGCAGCCGCGGTCAGCGACGGTGAATTCGACGCGGTCGTCGCCGATCGGCTCCGCGGTGATCGCCACCGATTGTCCCTTGGAAGAAGCGTCGCAGGCGTTGAGGAGCAGGTTCACCAGGACTTGCTGGAGCTGCTCCGGATCGGCGGCGAGCGGCGGCAGGTCCTCCGCGATCCTCACGACGAGCGAAAGACGCCTCGCGGCCAGCTTCCAGTGCACGAGCTCGCGCGCGCGCTCGATCGCCGCGGCGAGCGCCACCGGGCTAGGCGCCACCGTCTGGCGGCGCGAAAAATCGAGGAGCTGGCGGATCTTGGTCGAGATGTTATCGGTGTGCTTGATGATGAGGCGTATGTCGTCGGCGTGCGCGACGGCCTCGGATGGAGCGTCGGGTTGACCTTCATCGAGGATGCTCTCGGCGCGCCCGCGAATGACCGCGAGCGGACTGCCGAGCTCGTGCGCGATCCCGGCCGAGAGTACGCCGACGGTGATCAGCTTCTCCGCGCGCACCAATGCCTGCGCGACCTGCAGGCGGCTCTCCAGCATCACCGCCTTGCGGTGCTGCCGGAACATCGCGGCGCCGACGCCGGCGACCGCGATGGCGGCGGTCAGCGCGGTGAGAATGATGCGCGCGATCAGGGAACGTTCGCGCCTGTCGAGCGCCTCGGTCGAGGCCAGCCAGGTCACGATCCAGGCGCCGGTCGGGCGATCCAGGCGCTCTGAAACCTGGATCGCCGGCGCCGAACCGAGCAGCCGGACCCGCGAGCCGCGAGAGCCGGAGACCAGAATTGGCAACGAGCGCGGCAGCGTGCTGGGAACGTTGTGCGACGACGCCACCTCGCACCCCTTGCTGGTCTCGCAGCCGGCCCAGACCGCGCCGGCCGGATCGGTCACGAACAGGCGAGCAATGGGAATCGGCGACCAGGCCACCGCGCCCAGAAAGATCTTCGCGTCGCTCGCGACCACGATCGAGCCGCCGCCGCGAACCGGCGTCCCGTAGAGAAGGAACCAGCGATTGCCCAGGCGCGCGGGCGCGCCGAGCGCCGTCCGGCGATTGGCGGACACCTCGCGGGCGAGCTCGAGCGTCGGCGTCATCAGGGAATCGATGGTCTGCTGCGACTCCGTGGGATCGGCGGCGAGAACCTGGATCGAGCCCGCGGCGTCAACGAAGGTGAGCGCTCGATACTGCGCCACCACGACGGCCAGCGCGCGGAAGGCTGCTTCCCAGACGCGGTGCTCGGCCGGGAGACCGGCCGTGGCTTTGCCGCGCGATCGCTCGAGCAGGTCGGCGAGCATGCGCGTGTCCCCATCGAGCGCGTCGAGGCGCACGGACAGCGCGTCGACCGACGCATGCACCTGCTGGCGCGTCGTGTCCGTGAATTCGCCCATCAGCCGCTCCTGCTCGCGCAGCGAGCTCGAGATCGACAGGCCGAGCGTCGCCGCCAGTGCGGCCAGGATGACGGCGATGCCGGCGAGCGTCCTCACGAAGCCTCACTATGCCTCGGACTTTCGGCGACGGTGCGCTTGCTGCGTCGCGCTCAGACCGAATTTACATGGTCCGCGCCGGTCCGAAACGCGGCGTAAACCAAACGCCGGTAGCTTGGTATGGGCTTGCGGAAGTCTTCCGTCATGGTGGTCGACGACAGCGCCGACGTGGTCGACACCATTGCGCAGTATCTCGGGCGCAATGGATTCGAGGTGCAATCGGTCACGAGCGGTGCCCTCGCCCTCCATCGTCTCGAGCGTGGCGGCTGCGACGTCGTCCTCACCGACCTGCGGATGCCGGACGTGGACGGCCTGGATCTGCTCGAGTCGATCCAGAAGATCGATCCGCACCTGCCGGTGGTCATCATGACCGCCTTCGGCAACATCGAGAGCGCGGTCGACGCCATCCAGCGGGGCGCCTATCACTACGTCACCAAGCCTTTCAAGATGGCGACCGTTCGCATGTTGCTGGAGCGTGCCGGCAACGAACGCCGCGAGCGCGAGGAGAACCGCCAGCTGCGCGCCGCGTTCAGAGAGCGCTTTCAATCGATGGGGCTGGTCGGACAGAGCGCGGCGGTGACCGAGCTCAAGGTGCTGATTCAACGGGTCGCGGACGCACCGAGCGCCGTGCTGATCATGGGCGAGACCGGCACCGGCAAGGAGACCGTGGCGCGCGCGATCCACCTCGAGAGCGACCGGCGCGAGGCCTCGTTCGTCGCGGTGAACTGCGCGGCGCTGCCGGAGGTGCTGCTCGACAGCGTGCTCTTCGGCCACATCAAGGGCACCTTTCCCGGCGCGACGAGCCCGCGAAAGGGGCTGTTCCTGGAAGCGGACGGCGGAACGCTCTTCCTCGACGAGGTCGGCGATCTGCCGCTCGCGCTGCAGGCCAAGTTCCTGCGGGTCCTGCAGACCGGCGAGATCCGGCCCGTAGGCAGCGAGGAGGCGCGCCACGTCAACGTGCGATGCATCGCCGCCACGCAACGGAACCTCCACGCGCTCGTGAAGGAGGGCAAGTTCCGCGAGGACCTCTACTTCCGTCTCAACGTCCTTCCGATCCGGGTGGCGCCGTTGCGCGAGCGAACCGATGACGTGGCCTTGCTGGCGAGCTACTTCCTGGGGCGGCGCACCGCGAAAAATGACGCCGCGCCACCCACCTTCACGCGCGAGGCGATCCGCATCCTCGAGGGCCACCTCTGGCCCGGCAACGTCCGGGAGCTGGAGAATCTCGTCGAGCGACTGGTCGTCACCTGCACGACGCCGGAGCTCGACGCCGAGACGGTTCGCGCGGCCATCGCGCCGGTGGCGCCGCTGGATCCCATCGAGCTACTGGCGGCGTCGTCGATCTCTCTCGAGGATCTGCAGGAGCAGTACACCGAGGCGGTGCTGCGCCTCGCGCGCGGCAGCAAGACCAAGGCGGCGTCGATCCTCGGGATCGACCTGACCACGCTCTACCGGCGCGACAAGCGCCGCACCTAGCGCGCAATTCACGCCGCAAGCACCGCAACGGTCGCGCAATCGTCATTGTTAGGGCGGCCTTCGCAATTTACAGACATTGGATGAAAACGATACATTCAAGAAACAAGCGTTTGGCAGAATGCAGGACCAGAGATACGGACGAGCGCCAATACAATGCTTCGAGATTGAGTCCTCGACGGAGAGTCGGGCCGGGCGCCATGGTGGCGCACCTCGGTCCTCCAGGCCGGAAACGACCCGACCCTTCGTTTGAGGATTTAACCGCAAACAGACCCGACCGAAATCCGCCGGCAATGTCGCTCGGCGATAGTGCGTCCTCGTGGGCGCATTGTCGCCCGATTCGACAAACGTTGCTGGAGGGAACGTATGGTCAAACTCACGGGTCGTAAGAGAAAGCGACCCATCGTCGAGCGGACTGCGGCCGACGATGGGGTCAAGTTGTCGTGGTCGCAGAAGTGGTCGAGATTGCAGGGCCGTTGGACCGATCCGCAATGGCGTCGTTACGCCGGATTGCTGATCGGGGGCAAATGCCTGGGCCTCGCCGTCCTGATAGCGATCCTCTTTGGTGGGCACTATGCCTACGAGATGATCGCCGGGACGCCGGCCTACGCGCAGGCGCCAGCCGTTGATCCATACGCGGCGATCAAGCCCGTCGATCACATCAACGCTCTCAACACTGCCTGGGTTCTGCTGGGCGCATTCCTGGTGTTCGGGATGCAGGCCGGGTTCACGATGCTCGAGGCGGGCTTCTGCCGCAGCCGCGAGACCGTGAACGTCCTGGTCGAGTGCGTGTTCGACACCTGCGTGTGCGGCCTCATCCACTGGGGCTGGGGCTTCGCGTTCATGTTCGGCGCGGGGAACGCCTTCATCGGCTGGCACGATCCCAACGACGCGACGAAGAGCTTCATCTTCATGCGCGACGTCGACGTCACCACGCTGTACGCATCGACCGGTATCCCGGTCTTCGCGCACTACCTGTTCCAGTTCGCCTTCGCCGATTGCGCGTCGACGATCTGCTCGGGCGCGATGGTCGGCCGCACCCGCTTCATCGGCGACGTCATCTACTCGATCGGCGTGTCGGGCTTCATCTACCCGATCTTCGGCCACTGGTGCTGGGGACCGGACGGCTTCCTGGCGACCATGGGCAGCCCGGGGCACTTCCTGTCGGGGCTGGGCATGAACTTCCACGACTTCGCCGGCTCGACGGTCGTGCACTCGATCGGCGGCTGGGTCGCGATCGCGGGCGCGATCATGCTGGGGCCAAGGTTGGGCCGCAAGTTCAGACGCGACGGCGGTGCACCGATGATGCCGCACGATCTCACGATCGCCGTCATCGGCGGCCTGATCCTGTGGTTCGGCTGGTACGGCTTCAATCCGTGCTCGACGCTTTCGATCATGGACGCCGCCGGCGTCGGCCGCGTCGCCATGAACACCACGCTCGCCGCGTGCACCGGCGGCATTTCCGCGATCATCCTCGTGTTCTTCATGGGCGGCAAATGGGACACGGCCTCGATCATCAACGGCTTCCTGGCCGGCCTCGTCGCCATCACCTGCCCCTGCTACTGGGTCAGCGACGTGGGCGCGTGCGTTCTGGGCGCGGTCGCGGGCCTGATTGTCATCGGCGGCATGGAGTTGCTCGAGTACCTGCGCATCGACGATCCCGTCGGCGCGTGGCCGGTGCACGGGTTGTGCGGCATCTGGGGAACGGTGTCGCTGGGTCTGTTCGCCAGTGGCAAGTACTCCGCCGCGGGTTCGAGCCCCTTTGGCGTACCGCAGGTCGCCGCGAAGTCGGCCGACGCGCTCACCGGCCTCTTCTACGGCGGCGGCACCAAGGTGCTGGCCGCCCAGTGCGTGGGCAGCTTGGTCGTCTGCTCGGCGACGTTCGTGACCGCGATGGCCATGTTCTATGCGCTCAAGGCGGTGCGCGTGCTCCGGCTGTCACACGAGGGTGAGCTCACCGGAATGGACCTCGATCAGCACGGGATTTCGGCCTATCCCGAGTACGTGATCTCGGCGCTCACCGCGCCGCACGGCATGAGCCCGGACACCGTCGGCAGCGGCAAGGTGCCGGTGGCGCCGGGCGAACCGGCGATCGCCGCGCCGGTGTTCGCCGGCGGCAAATAGGGCCAGCGCAGCGGCTCGTTCGACAACGAGACGGCCGATGGCTGGTGGGCAGGGCTCGCGTCCTGTCCACCAGCCGGGCCGGTTCGTCGAGTTTGCGGCACGTTCGTGCGCAAGAGCTTGTTCGCGGGCGGCTGAGACCGGTTGCCGCGGACCATTGGTCCCCGGCTCGATTATGCTCGGGGGGCCATGAGCCCCCGCACCGCGACCGCGCCGGCCGGCGCCGCCGAGCCGGCGGGGTTTCTCTATGTCCCCGAGTTGATCACGCCCGACGAGGAGCGCGCGCTACTGGCCTGGTTCACGGCGTCGCCCGAATGGAAACTGGTCACGTTTCGCGGGCAGACCGCGCGGCGCCGCGCGATGTCGTTCGGCGCGCGCTATCTCACCCAGGGCAGGAAGCTCGAGCGGGCGCCCGAGTTGCCACCGGAGCTGGCGCTCTTCCGTGACCGGATGCTCCAGGCGGCGTGCGCCGGGCTAGGCGACGCGCTCGCGCTCGCGGGGCGAACCATCGCCGACTATGCGCTGTGCACGGCCCTGCACTACCCGCCGGGCGGTGCGATCGGGTGGCATGCCGACAACCGCGCGTTCGGGCCGACGGTACTGTCGCTCTCGCTGGGCGCGCCCGCGCGCTTGCAGCTGCAGGACCCGCGCGGCGGCAACGCCGGCGCACTCGCGATCATCGAGCACGAGCTGGCGCCGCGCAGTCTGTTCGTGCTCGCAGGCGAGTCGCGCTCGATCTGGCAGCACCGCGTCTGCCCGGTACGTGCCGAGCGCTACTCGCTGACCGTGCGCGCGGCAGCGGATCCGGAGATTGTGTGACGCACGACATCGACCCCGCGTTGCTCGGCCCCATGCTCCTGCGATTTCTCGAGGGGGACGGCGATTGATCAAGTGCCGGGAGCCCAGTCGCCCTCGATCGGCAATCCCGCGGCCTCCCAGTCGGTCAACCCGCCCGCATAGTGGCTGAGGTGGCCGTAACCGCTGTCCCGCATGCGTTCGAGGACGCGGCGGCTGAACCGGCAATCGACGTCGGAGCAGTAGACAACGATGTCGGCGTCCTTCGGCAACGACGAGAACGTGCTCGGCTCGGTGGTAACCCGGATCGAGCCGGGGATGTGCTTGACCCGAAATCCGAAGTCGCTGACCGCCATCAGGAGCTTGAACGGCTGACCGCTGGCGAGCTTGTCCTGTAGCTGATGCCGCGTGAGAACCGGGACCGCGCTTGTGTCTTCGGATGGGCTAACCATGGGGTGTCCTTCGATGCGGTCCAAGTTACGACGCGCGGGATCGCAGTCAAGCGCATTTCAGGGCAAGATCCCGGCGTGGACGCCCACACGGGGACGATGAAACGCGGCGTCGCGCTCGCAGGGCTCGCAGCGCTGCTGTTCGGCGTGACCGCGCCGCTGCTCAAGCGCGCCAGCGAGGGCGTGGGAACGTTCTTCGCGGGATCGCTCGTCTACCTGGGCGCGGCGCTGGCCGCCGCCCTGATGGCTGCGCTCCGTGCGCGGGGAGGGAGCGCGCCGTCGATGCCGCGCGGATCGCGCGCGCGGATCGCATGGGTCGCGTTGCTGGGCGCAGTGATCGCGCCGGCGCTGCTGGTCGCCGGTCTGCGGCGCACCGACGGAGCGACCGCCTCGCTGCTGCTCGCGCTCGAGGCGCCGTTCACGATTGCGCTCGCGCGCCTGCTGTTGCGCGAGTACGTCGGCGCGACGGCGACGGCAGCGGCCCTCTTGATCACCGCCGGAGCGGCGGTCCTGGTCAGTCTTTCATTCGCGTCGGCGCCGACGTTGCTGGGCGTCGCTCTGGTCGCCGCCGCGGCGCTCGCCTGGGCGCTCGACAACCTCGGTTCGCGGGCGCTCGCGGACCACGACCCGCTGCACGTGGTCGCGGCCAAAGGGTTTCTCGGCGCAGCGATGTCGGGCATCGTCGCGATCGCCGCCGGGGACGCGCCGCCACCGCTGTCGCACGCGCTGGCGTTGCTGGTGCTCGGCGCTTTCGGCTACGGCGTGAGCCTGCAGCTGTACCTGCGCGCCCAACACATCGTCGGCGCAGCGCGCACGGCCTCGATGTTCGCGACCGCGCCGTTCTTCGGGGTCGCGGTCGCGTTCCTCGCGGGAGCGCCCTGGCTGGGTCCGATCTTCCCGCTCGCGGCGGCGCTGGTCGCGGCAGGCGTGGCGCTGCACGTGTTCGAGCATCACGAGCACCCGCACCACCACGTGGGGCTCGACCACGAGCACATGCACGTCCATGACGACGGGCATCACGATCATGTCCACGAGCCGGTACCAGCGGGGCCGCACAGCCATCAGCACACGCATGCGGCGGTCACACACGCCCACGAGCACAGCGAGGACCTCCACCACCGCCACGACCACGCCGCCACCAGCGAAAAGAAGGTCGGAAAGCACAGCTGAAATTCAGCGGAGAGCTTCCGGTCCCCTCCCCCGTACTCGGGGGAGGGGACCGGAAAAGATCAGAATCCCTACCCTCTCTCTCCGGAGACATCAACATCTCCCCCCATGGCACGTCTGTCACGATCCGTGCTACTGGTTCGAGCGGGTCGCGAGATGGGTTCGCCGATAGAAGCAACCGAACGTGCGCTTCGCACGGCGCCGTGGATTCGCCGCGGCGGCGCCGCGGTGCTCATGTCGGCGGCGGTGCATGCGACCGCGGCGGTGACCATCGGGGGCGTTCTCGCGTTCGCGCCGGCGGCGCCGAGCCCGATCGCGGAGCCCGCGGCAATCGATGTCACCGTGATGGCGCTTGCGGACCAACCATTGCCGCAGAGCGCACCCGCGGCGGCGACGCCCTCCGCGCCGGCGCCCGACCACGCGCCGGTCGCCACCCACCGCCGGCTCGTCGTGCGTGCGGCTCCGGCGACACCACGACCACCCGAGGTCGCACGGCTTTCTCCGCCTATCCTGGTGCCGCCCGGCGACGAACCGCGTGCGATCTTCGTGCTCAGTGCGGGCACCGTCGCGAGCGGGCCTGCGCTCGCACTTCCCGTCGCCGCGTCGTCCGCTCCATCACCCGGTCTGACGACGCGGACCTCGACCTCCGGTGGCGGCACCGGCGCCTCCGATGCTGCCACCGTCGGCGAGCGTGACGTCGACGTGCCCGCGCGTCTGCTCGCCGCGGCGCCGCTCGCCTACCCGCCGGCAGCGCGAAGCGCCGAGATCGAGCTCGACTTCCGGCTGGAGATCGTCGTCGACGCCCGCGGGAACGTCATTTCGGCGCGGGCATTGAGCCACGCCGGATACGGGCTCGACGAAGCCGCCCTGCAAGGAATCCGCGGTTACCGGTTCTCGCCCGCGGTGCGCGCGGGCCGCCCCGTCGCAGTGCGCATGCCCTGGATCGTGCAGTTCCGCCTGCGCTGAACCCTCGCGCATCGGTTCTGTTACGACTTGGTGCCACGACCGTTCCACCGTGGACACGACCAGGCGTGCCTGTGATAACCGCCGCGATGGACGAGGTCTTCGGTCTTTTCCCGATTCCGTTCATGCGCGCGCGCGCCACGCTTGCGCAGCCGCTGATCGCGCGCCTCGTCGAACACTTCGCGACGCTGGCAACGAACGACAACAACTCGTCGGGCAACCTCTCGCACACCCGGATGTTGAAGCCGAACGACAGCCCGCTGTTCACCAAGGCGGCGGAGCTGATCTCACCCAAGCTGGTCGACTACGGCGTTCATCTACTGGGCGAGCGTATCCGCTGGTTGATGAAAGAGATGTGGGTCAACGTGATGGACACGGGCGGGCGGCAGGCGATGCACAACCACGCCAACAGCTTCATCTCCGGTGTCGTCTACCTGACGCCGACGCACCCTGGCTCGCAGACCGTGTTCATGAAATCGCCGGGCGGCACGGACTTCTTGCTCAAGAACGATCACCCCGGCACCACACCGAACGAATTCAACGCCGACAAATGGGTCAGCCCTGCGCCCGACCCCGGCGATCTGGTGCTGTTCCCCAGCTACCTCATGCACGCGGTGCCGCCCAATCAAGGTGAACGCCGCATCACGCTGTCGTTCAACGCGATCCCCGTGCAGCTGGATTCCTGGGGCTACGTCATCCGATTGAGCTGATCGGAGGGCCACCATGTGGCGCAAGCGCGCGTTGCTGGGTCTGCCAACCGCGTCGGGCTTCGCCGGGCTCGGCTACCAGATCGTCTGGTCGCAGCAGTGCGGACTCTGGCTGGGACACGAATCGGCGGCGGTGCTCGCCGTGGTGACCGCATTCTTCGGCGGGCTGGCGACAGGCGCATTCGCGCTCGGGTCGCGTATCGCGCGCAGCACGCGCCCGGGCCGCTGGTACGCCACCTGCGAGATCGCGATCGGGCTCTGGAGCCTGCTGCTGCTCGCGCTGATGCCGCCGTTCAGCGCGGCGGCGCTTCGGATCATCGGTGCGCAACCCGCGGCGGCGTGGCAGTGGTCGGTCGCGTTCGCCGGCACATTCTTGCTCTTGCTGCCGGCGACAGCGGCGATGGGCGCGACCCTCCCGGCGATGGAACGGCTGGCTGCGCGCGCGCAGGGCGAAGGACAATCGATCGCGGCGCTCTACGCCAGCAACACCCTTGGCGCGGTCGTTGGCGTGCTTTGCGCGGCGTTCTGGTCGATCCCGGCGGTTGGTCTGGCGCGCGCGGCCGGCATCGGTATCGCACTGAACCTCTTCTGCGGCGTCACGGCGCTGCTCGCGTTCCGCGACGGCGCGCCAGACGTCTCCTGCTCGACCGCCGCGAACAGAGCCCGGGCCACCACGCGCGCCACGCCCGTGCTGGCGCGCCTCGCGATCACCGGCTTTCTCGGCATCGGCTTCGAAGTGCTGGTCGTGCGCGTGCTCAGCCAGGTCACCGAGGACACCGTCTACACCTTCGCGCTGCTGCTCGCGGTCTACCTGGTCGGCAGCGCGGCCGGCGCCGCCGCCTATCAGCGCTGGTGGGCCGCGCGCGACAGCGACGCGACCGAGACCGAGACCGATCGGTGGCTCGCCGTGCTCGGGGCCGCGTGCCTGCTCGGCGCGGCCGCGCTCTGGGGCGCCGACGCCTTGAAGGCGTTCGCGTTGCGCGCGCTCGGCGGCAGTCTCTCGGCGGCGCTGACTGCGGAGGCGGTGCTGGCGATCGCCGCCTTCGGCCCGGCAACGATCGCGATGGGTGCGCTCTTCAGTAACCTCAGCGATGACGCGCGGGCGCGCGGTGTCGGCTTTGGCCGCGCGCTCGGCGCGAACACGCTGGGCGCGGCGGCAGCGCCGGCCATCTGGGGCGTGGTCGCGGTCCCGTGGCTCGGGCCAAAAACCGCATTGATCCTCGTCGCTGTCGGATACCTCGCGCTCACGTCACGACGCGCCTGGCGAAAGGCGATTGTCTGGGTACCGGCCGCCACCGCGCTGGCGATCGCGCTCCTCGCGCCCCCGCTGCGCTTCATCGACGTCCCCGCCGGCGGCCACGTCGTCACTTACCGCGAGGGAGCGATGGCCGCGGTCAGCGTCGTCGAGGACGCGGGTGGCGTCGCGCGCCTGCGCATCAACAACCGACAACAGGAAGGCAGCAGCGCGACGTTTCGCTTCGACGCAAGGCAAGCGTGGTTGCCGTTGCTGCTACATCCGGCGCCGATGCGCGCACTGTTCCTGGGCCTCGGCACGGGGGTCACCGCGCGCGCCGCGGCCGATGACCCGAATCTGGCGGTCGACGCCGTCGAGCTTCTGCCCGAGGTCATCGATGCATCCACGGCATTCACCCGCGAGCCGGGCGCGCCACCGCCTCGAAACCTCAGGGTCATCGCCGCCGATGCGCGCCGCTACGTACGCGCGAGCGACGACCGCTACGACGTGATCGTCTCCGACAACTTCCATCCCGCGCGCAGCGGCTCCGCCGCGCTCTACACCGTCGAGCACTTCGAAGCGGTGCGCCGGCGGTTGAGCGCGAACGGCGTCTTCTGCCAGTGGTTGCCGCTGCATCAACTGGATCTCGAGACGCTGCGGAACATCGTGCAGTCGTTCATGACCGCCTTTCCCCAGGGTTGGGCCATGCTGGCGAGCAACAGCCTTGAGACGCCGGTGCTCGGCCTCACCGGCCGGGTCCGATCGGATACCGGCGCGGACCGCTTCGACGCGACCGCGATTCGCGACCGCCTGATGCGCGCGCCGCTGCCTCCGCCCATCGCCAGCATCGGGCTCGAGGACGAATTCGCGGTCCTCGGCAGCTTCGTCGCCGGCCCCGCGGCGCTGAAGAATTTCGCCGGCGACGCCGCCGCCAACACCGACGACCATCCGATCGTCGCCTACGGCGCGCCGCGAATCACCTATGCGCCCGACTCGCAGCCGCGCGATCGCCTGTTCGCGCTGCTGCACGAATTGACAATCGAGCCTTCCGAGCTGGTCACGCATCCGATCGACGCCAGCTGGCCGCGGCGCCTGTCTGCGTACTGGCTAGCGCGCGATCGATTCATCGAGTCCGGCCGGGATGTACGGCCTTCGCCTCTAGTGCAGGAGATGCTGTCGCAGGTACGTGACCCGCTGCTGGCCGTGTTGCGTATCAGCCCCGACTTTCGGCCCGCTTACGATCCATTGCTGGCGATGGCGACCGCGCTCGCGCGCTCCGATCTCTCCGACGCGCGCGGCTTGCTCACCGAGCTGTCACGGATCCAGCCGGCGCGCAGCGAGGCGACGCGCGCAATCAGCGCGTTGGATGTCGAATCCGCAACGACACCTCGTTGAGCGCCCTCGTTTCGTTGGTATTTCGACACGGCACCGTAACAGTGTGCGCGCGGTCATTCGGGCACTATCGCTCCGCAAAGTCGGAGCGCCGTTCCGCCTCTCGGAGACGACGCCTGACGGCGATTCAACAGGCACCGTTTGGAGGCGAAGCGATGATCAGGACCGTCGGAAAAATGACGATGCTCGCATTGGCGCTATTTGGTTTCACGTCCGTAGCCGGGTGCAACGGACGCGGCGGCGCGAACCTGCCCTCAATCACCCAACCCGGAGAGACCGTCGGGTCGGTCAGCTTCGCCCTGCAGTTGGCAGGCGGCGGCTCGATCAAGACCGCCAGCTACAGCATCACCGGGCCGAACAATTACACCAAGAGCGGCACGATCGATCTGTCGTCGTCGACGACCCTTTCGGCCGTCATCGGCGGTATCCCCGCCGCGAACGGCTATACGATCAACATCACCGCCACCACCGTCGACGGCGCAACCAGCTGCGCCGGCTCGGCGATGTTCGATGTGACCGCTCACCAGACGCGCTCCTTCGCCGTTCCGCTGACCTGTCACGAGGCGGCGCGCACCGGCAGCGTTCTCGTGAACGGCACGCTGAACGTCTGCCCGACGATCGACGGCATCAGCTCGAACCCGGCCGAGACTCAGGTCGGCGGCACGATTGCGCTCAACGGCGCGGCGCATGACACCGATGCCGGCCCGAGCCCACTCGCTTTCGCCTGGACGGCCAGCGGCAGCGGCACGATTGCCAACCCGACCGCGCAGAACCCGACGTTCACCTGCAACGCGCCCGGCACCGCGACGATCAGCCTGGCCGTCAGCGACGGCGACCCCACTGCCTCCTGCGCGGCGACGTCGAGCGTGCAGGTCAACTGCACCGCGGCCGCGAAGACGCCCGGCACCTACGTCGCAGGCGACTTCCACAACCACACCACGTGCTCCGACGGCAGCATCTCGATGCAAAAGCTGGTGAAGAAGGCCACCGACAAGACCGAGACTCCCTGGGGCCTCGACTGGTTCGTGCAGGCCGGCCACGGCGGCAACGGCAACCGCAACTGTACGCTGGTCGAGGACCCGTCGCTGGGTACGCCCGCCTACCCGTTCATCGCCGGCGAGGATCCGAACACCTCGTGGGAAAACTCGGGCGTGACCCCCAAGGGTGACGTCTCGGGCACCAGCCCCAACCGCAACATGTGGCGCTGGCAGTCGGTGCAGGAGTTCCAGTACCCGCTCATCGAGTACCTGAACGCGCTCAAGGGCCTGCCACTGTTCCTCGGCATCGAGACGGTGGTCCCCGGGCACGAGCACACCTCGATGTCGGTCATCGACGGGCAGATCCCGGCGGCGCTCGACACGGCGCCGCTCCCGTCGGCACCGCCGTACATGCCGGTCGGCAGCGGAACCGCGCTCGCGAAGTGGGAGTACTGCTTCGATCGCTCGGACACCGACACCAGCCGAGGCGCGCCCAACAACAACTTCGACTGCTCGGTCCCCGGCAGTGCGAACGCCGCGGATCCCAGCTGGAACGCCACCGCGCAGAAGCTGATCCCGGCCGGCGGCACCGGCTCTGGCACCCTGGGCCACCTCAAGACGCTCGAGGGCCTGAAGTACATGAAGGCCTTCCACACGGCGACCAGCTACTACGTCCCCGCGCACCTCGAGCGCGCCGGTCAGTTCAACCCCGATGGCAACAACGGCTTCAACGTCGAGCACCTGCGCGACCAGAACAACGCCGCGCCGGACAGCGCGTTCGGCATGGAGACCCAGCCCGGCCACGGGGCCTCGGCGAACCGTGGCGAGTACCAGGTGCTGCGCAACAGCATCAACGGCGTGCTCACCGACAGCGTCGGCGGCACGACGTTCGGCGGCACCGGCGTCTACGGCGGCATCATCGGCGGCGTCTGGGACGCGCTGCTCGGCGAGGGACGCAACTTCTGGTTCTTCGCCAGCTCCGACTGGCACAACCGCGGCAACTTCGGCCCCGACGATCGCCGTTCGACACAGGACTTCTACCCTGGTGAGTACCAGCGGACGTATTCGCTGGTCCGCAACGGCAGCGACAAGCTGCGCCCGCAGACGATCGTCAACGGCCTGCGCAGCGGCAACGCGTTCTCCAGCCAGGGCCAGCTCATCGATCGGCTCGGCTTCGTCGCTTGCACCGGCAAGGCCGACGGCATCGTGCAGGAGATGGCGGCAAACGGCGCCTTCAACAAGACCATGTTCACCACCGACGGGTGCGCGACCATGGGCGAGAAGCTGGTCGTGCCGTCCGGCTCGGACATCGTGGTCGGCATCGCCGTTCGTGATCCGGCAGGCCCGAACTTCTCGCCGTACACGTTCGCAAATCCGTCGCTGCTGCAGATCGGCGTCAACCGGCCGATCAACATGCCGGTCCTCGACCACATCGATCTGATCGGCGGTCTGGTCACCGGCTACCGCACGCCGGGCGCCGCGAACTACTCGGGTGAGTGGCCGCGCAACACGGCCTGGCTGCTCGCCGACGGCACGACCACCGGCCTGTCGTCGGTTCCCGACGCCGCCAAGAACCTCTCGGCGGCGCTGTTGCGTACGTTCAACGGCAGCGGCGCGACGCCCTGGAGCGCGGTGACCTCGCCCGTCGACGGCACCACGTTCCTGGTGATGTCGTTCCGCATCCCGGCGGTCACGGCCTCGCAGTACGTGCGCGCCCGTGGCACGATGATGCCGCCCGCGGTTCCGTTCGAGACCGACGCCAGCGGCAACCCGCTGTCGGACGTGTACACCAACGCCAACGACACCACCCGGCTCGCCATCCCCTGCACCATCGCCCACAGCGCGAGCAGCCAGTTCGACGGCTGCCCGGATCACCTGGCGACCGCGACCGGCGCGAGCCCGATCACCGGCCAGCGCGCGGTCTCGTTCGACGTCGCGGCCTGGGCGGACCTGTGGTTCTACGGCAACCCGATCTACGTCGAGGTCACCGGCGGGACGGTGGTCGCGGGAGTGAAGTAATCAGCGCCATCGGGTGGGAGGAGGCGGCGCTCCCGGCGCCTCCTCCGCGACGCTTCAACTGGCTGCGCGAGCCGCTCGTGCACTTCATCGTGCTCGGCGGCCTGCTGTTCGCGATTGATCGCATCGTCGTGACGCGCGCCGACGATCCGCACGTGATCGTCGTCAGCGGCGACGTCGACCGCGAGGCCATCGAGACGTTCAAGGCCGCGCGCGGCCACGCCCCCAACCCCGAGGAGCTGAACGCCCTGCGCCGGGTCTGGCTCGACAACGAGGTGCTCTACCGCGAAGGGCTGGCGCTGCAGGTCGACAAGGGCGACACCGCGATCCGCGAGCGCGTAATCTTCAAGGCGCTCAGCGTGGTCGACACCAACGTCAAGTTGCCGCCTGCCGACGACAGCGTGGTCCGCAGCTGGTTCGAGAGTCACCGCGACAAGTACGACGAGCCGGCGCGCTACGACTTCGAGGAGGCGGCGCTGTCGGCCGGCAACTCCGAGGCCGCCGTGCGCGCGTTCGTGACCGCGCTGAACAGCGGCACGCCCGGCGACGCCAAGGCTGGGCTCCGCGTGTTCAAGGGCCGGCCCCTGTCGAATCTCGTGCAGAGCTACGGGGCAGATCTCGCCAAGGCTCTGGGCGCGGCGAAGCCCGGCGAATGGCGCGCGATGAACACGCGCGAAGGCTGGCGCGCGATGAAGCTCGACGCGATCACGCCGCCGAAACCGGCGGTCTTCGAGTCGGTACGCGGCCCGGTCCTGCACGACTGGACCGACGAGGTCGCAGCGGAACAGCGGACCGCGGCAGTGCGCGCGCTCGCCAAGAAGTACACGATCAAACACGAAGTCTCGGACAAACCGGACATCGAGTGATGCGTCGCGCGCGCGTGGCAACCCGGGTGGCGACGCTGGCGAGCGCGCTGGTGACGGCGGCGGCGCTGTTGCCGGCGACCGTGCACGCCCACGAGATGACCATGGCCGAGATGGAGGTGCGCGAGACCTCGCCGGGCGAGTTCTTCTGGCAGTGGTCGGCGTCCAACGACAAGCGCCCGATGGGAAACGATCTCGTGCCGCGCTGGCCGGACGCCTGCGCCTCCGGACCCAACGTCGTGCACTGCGGGGCCGCAGGTCTCAAGGGCACGTTCGGTGTCGAGGGCGTCGGCAAGCGCTACTCGGCGGCCATCGTCAAGGTGTTCTGGCTCGACGGCGGAAACCACGTCTACACCATCACCGGCGCGCGGCCCATCGTGCAGCTCTACGGCTCGGCCGACGACCGTCGCGGCAGCGGCGAGATCGCGCGCGCTTACGTCGTCCTTGGGACCGAGCACATCCTGAGCGGCATCGACCACCTGCTGTTCGTGGCCGGGTTGCTCTTCCTCGTCGGCTTCCGGCGCCGCCTGATCGGGACGATCACCGCCTTCACGCTCGCGCACAGCATCACGCTCGCCAGCAGCGCGTTCGGGTGGATCACGCTGCGCTCGCTGCCGGTCGAGGCCGCGATCGCGCTGTCGATCCTGCTCGTCGCCAGCGAAGCCCTGCGCACGCGCAACACGCTGGCGCGCCGGTTTCCCGCGCTGGTGTCGTTCCTGTTCGGCCTGGTTCACGGGCTCGGTTTCGCGGGCGCGCTCAAGGACATCGGCCTGCCGCAGCGCCACCTGCCGCTGGCGCTCTTCTGCTTCAACGCCGGGGTCGAGATCGGCCAGCTGCTGATGGTCTCGGTCGCCTTCGCGGTCGTGCACGCGCCGTTCCTGCGCCGGCGGCTCGGCGTGGCGCGGCGACCGGCGCTGTACGTCATTGGCGCGCTCGCCGCTTACTGGTCGTGGCAGCGCGTCGCCGCCGTCGCATTCTGACCGCTCACAGGCGCTTTTTTGCCACCGCAACGCGTAGCGGCGCCCACAATACTGTGACCGCTTGGAAGACGGGGTCCTTCCAGCGTATGACATTCAGGGATGCCCTCGCGCGACTTCGACCTGCTCGCCAGTCGCATCTTGTCATTTGCGAAGAAGGCGCTGGGCGACGCCGGCGCGGTCGTCCCGCTCGGGGCGGCGATCTCGCTCGATGGCGAGTTCCGGCCCATCCAGCGTATCTACGCGCGCAATCAGAAGGTCACCGCCCCCGATCTGGCCGACGAGATCGTCGGCATCTTCCGCAACCTGGCGCGCGACAAGCAGGCGCGCTCCGTCGCCTGGTGCGTGGACATGCAGGTGGTCCTGCCGGGCGCGACCGAGAACACCACCGCACTGGTGCTGTTCTGCGAGTCCGCGGACGGTGAATCGGGCAAGCTGATCACGCCCTATCACGGCGCGCCCGGCCCGACGACGACGTTCGCATCGCCGTACATGCGGGCGCACCGGCCGAAGGTATTCGTCGGCTCAGCGTGAGGCCGCCTCTTCTGCACGCCTTTTAGATCATCCTGGAAGGTTGGCAGCAGCCGACTTTCACCGTAGCCTTTGCACCCGTGACCACTGACGCCGCCTCTCCGACTCCGACCTTCTTTCGCCGCCACCGCCTGCCGATCGTCCTGGTCGGGCTCCTGGCGATCGTCGTTGGCGCCGGCGCGCTGTGGACGCTGATCACCCTCACGTTCAGCTATTCCGACGGTGACCGGATCGGCTACGTCCAGAAGTTCTCACACAAGGGGTGGGTCTGCCGCACCTGGGAGGGCGAGCTGGCGATGACACCCGTGCCCGGCGCCTCCCCGGAGATCTTTAATTTCACCGTCCGCGACCCGAGCGTCGTCAAGCAGATCCACGACGCCGAGGGAAAGAAGATCGCCCTGCACTACAAGGAGAAGAAGGGGATCCCCAGCTCGTGCTTCGGCGATACCCGCTACTTCATCTCCGAGATGCGCGTCCTCAATCAGTAAACCCTTCGCGGTAGAGCCCGGACTTCAGATCGTCGTCGAGCGCGATCGGATCGTGCGCCACGATGACGTGCACGTCGGGCGGCAGCTGCGCGAGCGCGTGCAATTGCGCGGCGACCGCGGGGCGGTCCTCTTTCATGAGCAGCGTCGCGATGCCCGGACGCCCGGTCTGCAGCCTGATGTTGTCCTTGGTCCAGGCGATGTCACCGACGAACAGGAAGCGCTGGCCGCCGGTCAGCTCGACGTAGATCAGCTGCGATCCGGGGCTGTGCCCGGGCGCTTTCTGCAACACCACGCCCGGCGCCACCGCGTAAAGCCCCTGGTACGAAAGCGGTTCCAGCGTCGCCAGCGTTCCCGCCGGGAATTCGCCGCGCTCGAGCTTCGGGCTGTCGTACTGCTCGCGGGTCAGGCGCACCTTCTTGGCGATCGCCGCAAAATCGGGCGCGGCCGCGACGCCACCGACGTGATCGACGTGCTCGTGCGTGAAGACGATCGCGTTCGCCTTCTTCATGGCCGCCTCGAGGCGATCGAAGGCCGCCGGGTCGGCCTTGCTGCCCGGCATCTTCTTGGTCGCCGCGGGCGCCATCGCGGTGTCGATCACCACCGAGCTGCCGGGCCAGACCACGCGGTGAGCGAGCAGCACCATCTGGTGCATGCGGAAACCCTCGCCCGCGACGACCAGCGTACGCGGGAAACTGAACTCGCCGATCTTCTCAACCTCGATCCGCTGCGGCAGCGCGCCGCCGGCGGCGACGGCCGCGCTATGCAGCGCCGCGAGGTCGATGACGTACTCCGGCCCCGGCGCCGCCGGTCGGCCCAGCAGGAAATACTTGCCCGCGAGCAGGACAGCGAAGATCCCGAGAACGACCCACGGCCAACGTCTACGCTTTGTCGGCATGGGGGCAAAGCTACCACTGTCACGTGGCCACGAGGCACGTTTCTTCGTCCACGCCTACTGCGCCGTGAGTAAGATCCGGAGAAAGGAACACGATGAAGTACGGCTCACTTTTATCGTTCCTTCTCGCGCTGGCGCTGGCCACCGCACAATACGCCTGCACCGTCGAAGCGGCGCCCGCATCGACGGCCGGCACCGCCGACGCAGCCGCGAAGACCGGCGCGCGCAAACCGCCCGATGCCGGCAGCCGGACCACATCGAAGGTTCGAACCGACGACGACGGCGAACCGGTCGACAAGTCCGACTCGGTGATCGGCCTGACTCGCGCGCAGCTGCGCGCACGCCGCGGCCCGCCGACGGAAATGCGCGGTAAGGACTGGATCTATACGCCCGACCAGCCGGGCTGCCGCGACGTCATCGTCAGCGAAGTCATGACGTTCAAACGCAACGTCGTGGCCGCGGTCCGTCTGCAACGAAGGCAGACAGATAAGATCTGCCGCACCCAGTGGGAGTGATCGACCGCCTTCAGCGAATGATGCCCGTCGGCACCAGCAACCCGCGCGACGCGAAGCCGACGGAGCGATCCAGCGTCGCGACGTAGGCACGTTCGACGGGACCAATGGCGCGCAGGTGCCACATGACTTCGCCGTTGGTCCACGCGGCGTCGCGCGCGGCGGTGACGCTCCAGATCGCGACGACGTCGTCGACGCCGTGGAACTCGACGTCGATCTTGCGGGTCAGCTCGTCGAGGTACAGGTCCTTGACCTGCTCCTCCGTCGTGGCCAGCAGCCCGTTGACCGTTTCGAAGTCGGTGTGCTGCGGGCTATTTTCGCTGGGCGCAATCCCCAGCGCCGAAAAAGTCTCGACCAGCGCCACCGGCAGATCGCGGTTAATGTGTGCGTTCATGCCGGCGAGCGCGAACTGGATCGGTGCGATCGTCCGCGTCGCGCGCGCGTCGAACAGCGGCTGCCACGCGCGCGGCGTGTCGGCCGAGCCGGCGTCGTACGCGCGCAGCGCGGCGAAGTAGAGGTTGGCGAAGGTGACGTCCAGCGCGGTGAGAAACTGAGGATCGACGAAGGTGGCCGTACCCACGCCGGCGAGCACGTTCTTGGTGACCTCGAGATAGAGCTTGTTGAAGCAGGAGATGCCGTCGATTGGCGGGAGCGCCTGATCGATCGCGGTCATGCGCGCGACTACATCTTCGATGATGCCCACGGGGGTCTGCGCCAGAATGGGGCCAAGGACGCTCACGGCTCGAGGGTAACAGGTTTCGGCCGCGGCGCGCCGGGCGAATAATGTCGAGCCACATGGCGCCTCGGAAATCACTATTATCCCGCCATGCCGAGCAACGACGACTCCAAGAATCTGGACCCCGTGCGCTGGGGCGTGCTGAGCGCCAGCAAGTTCGCGCTCAACGTGAGCCTGCCGGGGATGAAAAAGGGTGCCCTCACCAGCTTGCGCGCGCTCGCCTCGCGCGACCTCGGCAAGTCCAGGGCCGCCGCGCAGGCGTTGGGGATCCCCAAGGCCTACGGCACCTACGAAGAGCTGCTCGCCGATCCCGAGATCGAGGCGATCTACAACCCGCTGCCCAACCACATGCACGTCGAGTGGACCGCGCGCGCCGCGCGCGCCGGCAAGCACGTGCTGTGCGAGAAGCCGGTCGCGTTGAACGCGAAAGAGGCGGAGACGCTGCTGGCCGCGCAGAAGGAGAGCGGCAAGATCATCTCCGAGGCGTTCATGGTGCGCAGCCACCCGCAGTGGCAGCAGGCGCGTGCCTGGGTCACCGAGGGACGCATCGGCGAGCTGCTCAGCGTGCAGACCGCGTTCTCGTACTTCAACCGCGACGCCGCCAACATCCGCAACCGCAAGGACGCGGGCGGCGGGGCGCTCTACGACATCGGCTGCTACGCGGTGAACACCTCGCGTTACCTGTTCGGCCGCGAGCCGAAGCGCGCGATCGCGCTCATCGAGCGCGACCCGGACTTCGGCACCGATCGCCTGTCGTCGGGCATGCTCGACTTCGGCGGCGCGCACCTGACGTTCACCTGCGGCACGCAGCTGGTGCCGTTCCAGCGCGTGAACGCGCTCGGCACCAAGGGGCGCATCGAGGTCGAGATCCCGTTCAACGCGCCCGCCAACGCGGCCTGCCGGATCTTCCTCGACGACGGCTCGCGGCTGGGCGGAGCCTCGGCGCAGGCGACGTCGTTCCCGATCGTCGACCAGTACAGCCTGCAGAGCGAGGCATTCTCGCGCGCGATCCGGACCGGCGGCACCGTCGAGAACTCGATCGAGGTCGCCGTCGGCAACATGCGGGTCATCGACGCGCTCTTCCGCTCGGCCGAGAGCGGCAACTGGGAAAGGGTCTAGCGCCGCCGTCAGGCACGGACCTAGCCTGGTTCCACCCCCGTGGCTTTGACCAGGAGGGCACGGTCGAGATCGAGGCCGGGCGATCGAACGGCAGCGTCGGGCTGGCGGTGCGCGACACCGGCGTCGGCCTGGCGCCCGACGAGATCAAGCAGGTGTTCGAGCTCTTCTATCAGGCGCCCCAGCCGCTCGATCGGCCGCGCGGCGGCCTGCGCGTGGGGTTGAGCCTGGCGCAGAGGCTCGTCGGCTTGCACGACGGCACGATCACCGCGCGCAGCGCCGCGGCAAAGGCAGCGAGTTCGCGGTCAGCCTGCCCTTCGTCGCCGAATTGCCCGCGGTCGTACCCGCCGACGCTCCACCGCCCCGCCTGCGCATCGTGATCGTCGAGGACAACGACGACAACCGCGACATGCTCGTCGAGCTGCTGCGCAGCGAGGGACACATGGTCTGGGCGGCCGACAACGGCCTGTCGGGAGCCGATCTGATCCTAGCCGAGCGCCCCGACGTGGCGCTGGTCGACGTCGGCTTGCCCGGCCTCGACGGCTTCGGCGTCGCCACCCGGGTGCGCGAGGCGGTCGCCGGCCTGGTGCGTCTGGTCGCGCTCACGGGCTATGGGCTGCCGCAAGACCGCACGCGCGCCACCGACGCCGGCTTCGACTGCCACGGGCTGAAGCCAATCGAACCGTCGGCGCTGTTCCGCGTCTTGCGCGAGGTGTCGCCGTCTACGCCGCAGCGACCGAGCTAGCGGGCGCTGCGGCTCGCCGGGCCTGATCGATCACGGCCGCGGTCGGGTTCGCTTCGCTTCCGGCACGCGTCGTGTCTGCGGCGGCGCGCGCCGGGTCCCGGATCGGCGCGCCGCTGCCGGCCGGGCTCGCACCTCACCGTCGCCGGCCTCGATGAGCTCGGCGAGCCGCTCGAATTCGAACGGCTTGGTGACGTGCTCGGAGAAGCCGGCGTCGAGCGCCCTCTCTCGATCCGAAGGCTGTCCGTAACCGGTGACGGCGATGAGGCGCACGTCGCGCAGCGACCGCTTGGCTTTCAGGCGCCGCGCCAGCTCGTAGCCGTCCATCTCGGGCAGCCCGATGTCGAGCAGCGCCACCGACGGTCGAAACGCAAGCGCCCCCTTGAGCCCGGCGACCGCATCGTGCGCGACCTCGACCTCGTAGCCGCGCTCCGAGAGCAGCAGCGATAGCACCTCGGTGCTGTCGCGGTTGTCATCGACGAGCAGGATCCGCCGCCCACCCGCGTCTTCACTGATAGCGTGCCGGCGACGCGACCGCTTGTCGGCCGGTTTGCGGCGCTTTTCCGCGCGCCGCAACCAGACGCTGAACGTGCTGCCCTTGCGCAACCCGCCGCTGGCCGCCGCGACGCGACCGCCGTGCAGCTCCACGATGTTGCGGACGATCGCCAGTCCCAGCCCCAGGCCGCCCTGCGCGCGGTCGCTCGACTGCGGCCCCTGGCGGAACAGGTCGAAGACGTGCGGCAACAGGTCGGCCGGGATCCCGCCGCCGTTGTCGCGGACCTCGAGCAGCACGCCGCCGTCGCCGGTTGGGCGCCCGAGCACCTCGACGCTGCCTTTCGCCTGGGTGTACTTCGCTGCGTTCGCGAGCAGGTTGGCCATGACCTGGACCAGGCGATCGGCGTCGCCCTCGACGACCAGCCCGGGATCGATCGACGTCACCAGGCGATGTCGCTTCTCTTCCAGCACTGGGCTCACCGTCTCGATGGCGCGCGAGACGAGCTCGCCGATCTCGACCGGCTCCGCCACCAGCTTGACCTTGCCGCGCGCGATGCGCGTCACGTCGAGCAGATCGTCGACCAGCCGTGCCAGGTGGCGCGCCTGGCGCTCGATGATCGCGCGCTCGTTGACGAAGGCCTTCTTGTCGTGCAGGCGCATCAGATCCAGCGTCGCGAGGATCGGCGTCAGCGGGTTGCGCAGCTCGTGCCCCAGCAGCGCCATGAACTCGTCCTTGGCGCGGTTGGCCTCGTTGGCGGCCTCGCGCAACCGGATCTCGTGCTCGTGCGCGCGCTTCTGCTCCTCCTCGACTCGTTTTTGGATCGTGATGTCGTCGAACAGGATGCCGAATCGATCGCCACCGCGCGCGAACGCTCGCACGTGGAACCAGCGGTGGAGCCGCGTGACAAACTGCTCGAAGCGCGTCGACTGGCCGGTATCCACGACGCGCGCGAACTCCCGCAGCCACATCGGATTCATGTCCGGCGCGCGCTCGCGCGTGGGCCGGCCGATCTCTTCGTCGCGCCGCCGCCCGGTCTGCTGTTCGTAGGCGCGATTGAGCTCGAGGAGCTTGTAGTCGACCGCGCGGCCCGCGGCGTCGCGAATGATCTCACCGACGGCGAACCCCTCGTCCATCAGCTCGAACAGCGAGTGATAGAGCGCCTCGCTCTCGCGCAAGGCCGCCTCCGCGCGCGCCCGCTCGATGCGCGGGAAGATCCGCTCACTCACCTGGCGCAACAGCTGCAGCTGTCGCGAGATCTGCTCGCGCGCGCGATGGCGCGCATGACCCCCGCGGCGCGCGCGGCGCTGTTGCGCGGGACCCGCGCCCTGATCCGCGCCGACGCCGGACTGACCGCGCCGGCGCTTCCAACCCACCAGCGACCACGACCAAGGAGGACCTCATGAACGCGACTGCCGGTCACGCCTGCGAGAGTTGCTCGATGCCGATCGAAACCGGACGCTATTGCCAGTACTGCACCGACGAGACAGGCCAGCTGCAACCGTTCGAAGAACGCTTCGAGCGCATGGTCGCCTGGCAGCAACGAAAGACGCCCGGCGCGTCGCGCGCCGAGCTCGAGCGCGCTACGCTGGCGTTCATGGCCCGGATGCCGGCCTGGAAGGATCATTCGCGCGTGCGCGGCGCGAGCTGACCGCGTCGCGGCCTAGTGGTACGTCAGCGAGCCGCCGAAGACCACGCCGGCCGGGTTCATGCCGTACGTGCAGGCGCTCGGGCAGCCGGCAAACGACGTCGGGCCGTTCTGCGCAACCACGGTGATTGTGTTTGTGCCCGGCACGAGCAGCGCCGTGAGATCGAACGACTTCAGCGCCGAGCTGGCCTGCGATGCCAGAGTGAAGTCGGTCACGCTGCCGGTAGTTCCAGCCGAGTGACCGTTGACCCGCACCTCTGCCATGTCGTCGGCGACGATCTTCAACGTTCCGCCCGGCGTCGCCCCGAGCACGAAGGTTTGCGAGAACGCAAAGCGCTTCAGGTCGGCCGGCGCGCTGGGCGTCGTGCCAGGCCCCCAGATCCAGAGCGCGCCCGGCGTCGACGACAGGTCGAGCCCCCAACCGTTGCCATAGCCGTAGAGGACCGCGCCGGCGGGACAGCTGGGTGGCGAGCTGGCGTTGAGACAGACCGGTTGCGCAACGCCAAGGAGTTGCGCCGCCGAGTTGCTCGCGGGATCGTCGTCGTAGGCGGCCCAGTCCGAGCTCGACGCGAATGGGACGACGCAGGTCCCGCTACAGGCTGGCAACACGTCGGCCGCGGCATCTCCCGCGCTCGCACCACCGCCACCGGTTTCCGTCGCGCCACCGTGCCCACCGGCGCCGTTCGAAGGCATGAGGCTCGATCCCCCGCAGCCGACGAGCGCGATCACTGCCAGGACTCTCTTGCCGAGTCTTCCCACACTTCCCAGGTACGCCATCCGCGGTACTGTAACGCATGGCCTGGGTCAAAGTCCCCGTCGAGCATCACCCGATCTTCCTGGACGCGCTGCCCAAGGATCCCCGGATCGACCGCTTCAACATGTTTGGCGGCATTGCCGCCAGGGTGAATGGTCATATCTTCGCGGGACTGTTCGGCCGCTCCACGATCGTGCAGCTCCCCGAGCCGGATCGCGCGGAGGCTCTAGCGCTCGAAGGCGCGGGCCCTTTCGATCCAATGGGCAATGGACGCGTCATGAGCCAGAAGGTGATGTTGCCCGAGAGCATCATGTCCGACGAGGAGGAGCTGCGCGACTGGATCTCGCGCGCGTTTCAGGCCGCGTTGGCGCTGCCGCCCAAGGCAGAGAAGAAGAAGCCACGCAAAGCGAAGGAGAAGCGCGCCGCGGCCGCGACCAAGGTCCGCGCAAAGACGAGCGCCGCGGCGAGGAAGAGCGCGCCCGCCAAGAAGCGGCCTGCGAAGAAGCCGCTCGCCCCGAAGTCGCGCGCGCGCCGGTGACGCGCGCCGGTCAGTGACCGTCGGGGGTCACGCAGTGATTGGTATCGAAGAGCAAGAACTCCCACATCCGCTGTTGCGCCGTCACCGCCGGCGAGGCGCTGCATTCGCCGGGGAACGGGGACGGGCTCGCGGGTGAGCCCAATCCATTCGCCACGTGCATGTCGCCAAAGTCGACGCGGCCGCAACGATTTGCGGAATCGACCTCGATCGGCGTCTCAAAGCTCAGCTGCTGAATGCTGGGCCCGGATCCAGGTATTGTGATCGTGGGCCCCGTGAGCCAGGTCTGAACACCCGTCGCGACCGGCCCGTCGACCGTGTGTGCGGGCGAGCTGATCGCCAGTTGCCCGTCGGTGCTGGCCCCGATGTTTGCCAACCACGACGCCAGTGAGGTCCCTTTGGGGAACGTGGCGTCGACGGTCGCCAGCAACGGTGAGGGAGGATCGAGCCCGGCGCCCAGCCACGCGGCAGTGCTGGGCCAGGGCGGCAGGCCCTGATTGATCCAGATCGCCTGCAGGTGCTCGAGCAGCAGCCGGCCACCGTGGTCGGCGTACGCGCGCAGGTTGAACATGTAGGGCGTCTTCGCGGTGATCAACGACGACCCCTCGCAAGCCAGCACGACGCCGTCATAGAGCGCCAGGCGCGCCGGATCCGCGAAAAGGTGGAGGTAAGCGTCGGAGAAGGTCTGCCCGTCGCTCGACTGCGACGTTCCCGCCGACGCGGGGTCGCCAGCGCCGCCCACGTAGAGATGGATGCGCCCACTGCCGGCGTCATTGGTGAATTCCGCATCGGCAATGCCGATCACGCGCAACAGGCACTCCAGGGACGAGGCGTGACCGGTCACCAGCGCAATGCGCGGCAAGTGTCCCTCACTCTGGGTGCGCGGCAAGCGCGTCAGCTCGGGATCGGTCAACGGCGTGTTCGCGCACGCGGCCACGGTGGGAATGGTCGTTTGCCGGCGCCACTTGCCGGTCTCGACGATCAGCGGCACGTTGCTGCCGGGCGGAACGCCGTCGAGCTTGAACCGACCGCTGTCGTCACTGAGCGCGGCCGCGAACGCGGGCGGCGGGACAAAGCTCTGGCACAGCGACGAGTGGCATGAGATCCCGTCGGTCATCGTCGGCGGGGTCGCCGATGGAACGTACACCAGCACGCTCGGAAGCGGCACGCTGCCCGAAGGATCGTAGACCGTGCCGGTCACGGACGTGTGGCAATCGGAATCGCCGCCGGCGCCGGTCATTCCGCCGGTTCCCGGCGCACCGCCGCTATCGGTCACGCCGCCCGCGCCGGTCACGCCGCCCACGCCGGTGATCCCGCCACCTCCCATCGCGCCGCCGGCGGCGGAATCAGGCGCGCCGCCGGCTCCCGACGCGCCCCCGGTCTCCGTGCCCCCGCCCGCGCCCGGCGCACCACCAGCGCCGGGCGCCCCGCCGTTCCCCGACCCTCCCCCCGTCGCCGCAGGCCCCCTGCCAAGACCGCCGCCCCCGCATCCGAGGGCGACCACTCCGGCACACGCGATCAACCCGCGCACGCACCACTGCCCGATTCGAACCATGCCTTCTAAGTGTCCGGCCGCCGGAAAAGTGTCTCACCGAGATCGGCCGGGACGGCGGCACGCGCGCTTATTTTTACGAGCAGTGCCAGCTCGCGCCGTCGCAATAACAGAGGCCACCGCCATACGAGCAATTCAGGCTCGAGCTACAAGCGGAACCGTCTGCCGGACGTGTGTCGGGGCATTGCTGGGCGCACTGCCACCCGGTGGAGCTGCACGAGCAGGTCTGGTCGCTGTAAACACACGAGGCCACGGTAGACTTGCAAACCGCCCCCCCTTGGGGCGCGGCGACCGGGCACGAGCAGGTTTGTTGAGCTCCACTAGCGAACGTCCCGCTGCAGGTGCAGGATTGATCGATCCTCGGGTAGCCGCACGAATAGAAGCCCGCGCAGGCCCTGGGAACAGACTCGAGCCCTGACTGATCACAGGAAGGCGCCACGCACGTCCATGTGCCACCGATGCAATCGCATTGCCGCTGGTCATAGGGGCATGAGATCGACGTGTTGCCGCATGCCTGCCCGCTGCTCGGCGCCGTCGCCGGACAGACACCGCAAGCCCAGGTCCGAGGGTCGGGCAGAACGCAATTGCAGGTGACGTTTCCATAGGCGCAGGCGAACCGAGCAGCGGCCGACGTGCTCCCTGCGGTCGCTGGGCAGTTGGCCCCATTTGCTGGTTGCGCCGCAGGACACGACTGGCAACCCCAGCTGCCCCCGTCGCAAGTGCAGGTCTGCGTCGGGTAGGGGCAGACCATCCCCTGGATCGAGCAGCTCCCGGCGGGCGGTGCCGCCGGACAGGTCGTATAAGTGTACGCGCCTGATCCGTCGCTGCCCGCGTCGACGACCGGCGGCGGCGGCGTGCCGGCGTCGGGTCCCGGGACGTTGGGAACGCAGCTCTGGATCCACTCGCGCAGGACTGACATGTCGCTGACGCTAGGGCGGGGGTAAGGGGGCGCGACACTGGACCCGACCGGCGGCATGTCTTGGACGATCGCGGTTCGGCGGTAGAGCAGCGAATGGTCGGGATCGCCAGGCAGCACGTAGACCTGTCCCGGCGGGTACTTCGAAGATGCTGGCACGTTCGAGAGTGCGTGATAGTCGGTGATAGCCTGGAGTGGGGTATTGAGTGTCACGCCGCCGTGGCACGCGCCGCAGGTGGTCTGCAGGATCGTTTGCGCATCCGCACAGGTCTGAGCACAGCCGGGGCTCGGCAAGTTCGCCGGGTCGCACACCGTCAGAGGCGGGGGCGCAGTGTCTTGCGCGGCATCCGGACTGGGGGGTCGACTCAAGACGCCGAGGCCGCAGCCCCCGACCACCGGAACGCAGAGACCGAGCGCCAGTCCCATCACCACCGTCGATCGCGTCGTCTTCGTCATATCGAGAAAACCCAGATCCGTTGCCGCACGCGCAGTTTTTTCAATCTCGCGCGTCAGAAAGCGCGCGATAGCCCCACCCACGCCGCCGGCAGCAGCGCCAGCGTATTGTTTCCGTCGCGGCGCAACAGCGCGACCGGCAGCTCGCCCGCCAGCTCGATCGACAGGCGCTGCGGCAACGCAATCGCCGCTCTCACCGTCGCGACGGCCCAGCCGAGCCCGCTCCAGTGCGCGTCGCCGGCGTCGGTGTGCTCGTAGGCGACGCCGGTTCCGGCACCCGCCCCGGCACCGAAGCGCACCGCGTTCCCGCCGGTCCACCAGGTCGACGTCACCTCGGCGCCCAAGCGGCTCTCGCGCATGCCGTCGGCGCGTCCGGTTCCGCCGAGCACCGCCAGTGACAGGCGCCGAACGCCGCGGTTGCGCTCGAGCGCGAGGCGACCGGCCTTGACCATCGAACCGTCGGCGACACCGCTGCCGAGCCCGACCGACGCCCCCGCGATCCACATCGGCATGCGCGCATCGGTGATAGGCGGTTGCGCGCGAGCCGCGATCGTCAGTGCGTCATCGCCGCCGCCGTCGCCCTTCGACGCAACGGCGCTCCCCGGCGGCGGCGCCGGAGTCAGATCGCTCTCCGCGATGCGCCGCTCCTGTCCCTGCGCCAGCTGTACGCGCGCGGCAAACCTCTTGCCGTCGCGCCAGGCGCGCAGCTGATAGTCGCCGGGCCCGACGGCGATGCGATGCGCGGAGCGCGGGCCGATCTCGACAACCACCTGCTCGCGCCCGGTCTCGACCAGCAACATGCGATCGAAGCCGCTCGGCAGGTCCAGCGCGGCCGACGGATGGCGGAGCTCAGTCAACACCAGCTCGCCGCGGCCGGCGAGGTGATAGTCGTAGGCCGCGTGCTGCGGGCCGACGACGGTGTCGGACGTGGCGCGCAGCGTGCGCGCGAACGCGTACTGGTACGCCTCGGCCAGCGTGACCAAGCCGTCGCCGGAGAGATCGGCGGCGCCGCGCAGGCCGGAGACGAAGTGATGCGAGAAGAACGACGCACCGATCTCCGCCGACTCGAGCGCGGCTTCGTCGGCGGCGCTCGACGCGATGAACGCTTCGCCGGTGCTGCCGAGATCGTCGGCCATGCGAATGTCGAATGGCTGCCCCAGCGTGCCGCCCTTGAGCGCCAGCAGCGCGCCGCTGCGACAGCTGTCGACGATCGCCAGGCGCACGTCGGCGCCGCTCTCGCGCAGGCGGCGGCGCAGCTCGCCGAACGGCAGCGACTGGCCGCCGAGCTCGAGCACCTCGCCATCGGAGTGCCCGGAGAAATAGAACAGCAACACCGCCTGCCCGCGACCTTCGGCATGCCAGGTGGCGATGCGGCGGGCCGCCTCGTCGAGCGCCGCGCGCGCATCGGCCAGCTTCGGCCCGCGCAGCAACATCACGTCGCCGGGCGCGAGGCCGCCGAGCTCGCCCAGCACGGCCGACAGCTTCGCCGCGTCCTGCTCGGCGAAGCGCAGCGCCGGATGCGCGCTGTCGCCGTGGTTGCTGCCGATGACCACGGCGATGCGGCGGGTCTCGGCGGCCGCGGCGCGCGCGCACATGAAAACCGCCGCCGCGAGCGCCAGCGGCAAGAACGCCCGACGCGCCTTCACCGCGCCTCCTCTTTCTCGAACAGCAGCGACGACTGGACAGTGCCCTCGAGCGGCGCCTCCCTGGTCCCGCGGATCGCCGGCGCCCCCGCGGCTGCCGCCGGCGCGAGCGCCGCACGCACCGCACTGGCCCGCAGCGCACGCGCACTGTAGATCACGAACAACCGCTCGGGGCCCGGCGCCGCATCGAGCACGATGCTGCCGGGAACGGAGATCGCCCCCTGCCTGCTGGTCAGCGCGCTCTCCTCACCGTGGAAGGGATAGTAGATGTTCACCTGCCCGGCCCCGTCGACCGACGCAATCAAAACATAGGGCAACCCGCTTGGGAACAGCACGAATCGCAGCGCATCTCCGGGCGAAAGTCGCATGCCGTCGCGCACGCGAACCACCGTCGGTGCGTCGGTGTCGAACCCGGCGCCGGCGCGGCGGGCGAACACCTCGAACAGCGCGCCGCCCTTGACGCCCAGGGCCGAATCGGCGCCGTCGCCCACGGGAGGTCCCGTGCGGTGGCGCCCCGTGACCAGCAGCAGGACCGCGGCCGCCACTGGCACGGCCAGCCACGCCCACCAGCCCGGGCGCAACCGATCGCGGCGCCGCGCGGTCACCAGTTCGACCGTGCGGGGCAGGACCGACACGCGGAACTGCGCGACCAGCGCCGCGTGGGCGGCGCGTCGCTCCGCGCAGGCGCCGCAGCGGCGGGCGTGCGCCTCGATCCGCCCGCGCGGCTCGGGCGCGCCCGGCTCCAGCTCCAGCTCGTCTAGGTCGAGGACGGTGAGATGGCGATCGGCTTCTACGATGTTCATGCGGCGCTCCTGCGAATGAACTTGCGGGCGTTGCTGGAAAACTGGGCCAGACGTGTGGCCACCGTGCGGCGCGAGACGCCGACGATCGCCGCGACCTCCTCCTGTTCGAACCCATCGAGGTGATAGAGCCAGGCGACCATGCGCACGTTGGGCCGCGCGCGCGCGATCAGCCGGCGCGCCAGGTCCTGGTCGGCCAGACGCGATTCGACGGCGTCGATGACCTCGGACGTGGTCTCGGGCAGATCGGCGAGGTCAGCCTGCGGCAGCGCGCGGCCGCGGCGGCTGCGCAGCTCGTTGAGGCAATAGTTGGTTGCGACGCGATAGATCCAGTACAGCGCCTCGCGCGCGCTCGGCACGCGATCCAGGTGCCGCTGCACGCGCAGGAACGTCTCCTGGGTCGCGTCCTCGGCGGCGCTCTCGTCGGCCAGCAGGGTGCGGCAGCGCGCATAGATCGCGGGGCCGTAGCGGCGGTAGAGCTCAGTCAGGCGGTCGGGGTCCATGGGTGCCACCGCCGCCCAAGACGGAGATCGGTGGTACCCAGGTAAACCCGCCCGAGCGCTGGAACGTGAAGAAAAAGAATCGGGCCCCGACGTGCGACGCGACTCGCAAGGCTTGCCCTCTCCCTAACCCTCCCCCGCGGACGGGACCGGAATGGGAGAGGCCTTGCGAGAACGTTCGCAGCTTCAACGAGTCACCCTCCCCCGTCTGCGGGGGAGGGCCGGGGAGAGGGCAGGCCTTGCGAGAGGCGCTACCGCTAGAACGCGGCGCCGAGGCCGCCCATCGCCACCACGCCCGACTTCAGCTGCGCGACCCAGACCTCGCTCATGCCGACCTCGGTCATCACGGCGATCGGCCCGTAGGTGAACGCCGCCAGCGGCCCGGCGATCAGCGTGCCGGTCGGCGTGCCGAGCTGGGCGCGGCGTGGGTCGGTCGACGCCAGCGCGCGCGTCGCCCGGCTGTCGACGCCGACATGGAAGTGCTGCGCCACGTCGGCGAGCACCGCCAAGTGTACCTCGCCCTCGTGGTCGTCGCCCTCGCCGTCCTGGCCGTAGACCACGTTCATCACCGCCGACACCCGGTCGAAGCGGCGCCCGAATGAGAGCGAGCCCTGGAACAGGCCGTCCTCGGCGCCGAATTTGTCCTCACGGAACATGAAGCCCGCCGCCATGTCCAGGCCGTACTTTGCCTGGTTCAGCAACTGCACCCGCGCGCCCAGCTGCGGGCGCATGTCGCCGCCGCCCTGCCCCAGCGCGTTCGGCACCGCCCAGCCGGCGCCGCCGAGCAGCACCAGACGCGGCAGCAGCTTGACCTCGGTGTAAAAGCTGGCGATCGGCGCCTTGGCGGCGCTGTCGTAGCCACCAAACGACGACGCGACAACGGTCGACGGACCAACCGAAGCCCCCAGCGTGCCCGGAATGATGCGCGTGAGCTCCTGGTCGACGCCGACGCGCGGCGCCGGGTTCTCGACCGGCTCCAGGTCGGTTGCGCCGGTGGGCATCGCCGCGGTCGCGGCCGGCGCCGCCATCGCGATCAAGGAACCAAGTACTGTCGCGGTCCGCGTGATTCGCATGAGCGCTCCTTCTCTCAGCGGTGGTGAGTCGCCCGCACGCGCCCATGGCGCGCCACGAGCCGGGCGTGGGCCGTTTTGCCGTATGGTCCGAGGTGCTCGGACTTCAAGATCGCGAGGCGCAGCTTGACCTCGTTCGTGTCCGGGCTGCGGAAGTCGATGCCGCGCGTGAGCTTGCGCCAGCTCGGCTTGGCCTGCGCCACGAAGACCGGCGCCTGGTAGTCGTAAGGCGTGAAGTCGGGCTTGGCGGTGAAGAGATCGCGCAGGTCGGTCGCCGCCGCGTCGTACGTGTTGAGCGGCGGCATGCCCAGGATCAGGTCGACGGTCTTGAAGATGCTGGCCAGGCTCAGGTGCTGCTTGGTCACGTTCTCGCGCTTGATCCAGGGGCTGACGGCCAGGAAGATCGAGCGATATCCGTCGACGTGGTCGAGCCCGTTCTGGGTATCGTCCTCGACGACGAAGATCACCGTGTCCTTCCAGCACGGGCTCTTCGAGATGAGCTGCACGGTCAGGCCGAGCGCTTCGTCGTTGTCCTGTACGAAGCGCGTGAAGTCCCACGCCGGCCCGTTGGCGTTGATGTCGAACGCGCCGCCGCCGTGGTCGTTGGGGTAGTAGAGGTCGACGTACGAGGGCAGCTTGCAGGTCCCCTTCGCGCGGTCGACGTACGTCGCCTCGAAGATCTGCTGGAAGCGGCCAAAGCGATTGAAGCGATCCGGGTTCTCGGGCAGCGGGCCGTCGGGGATCGCGGTGTTGAACTCCGGGTACATGTGGTCGGTGCGATCGCGGACGATCTTCTCCATCGGCACGTTGACGTGCTCGCGGATGCCGGTCGGCTCGGTCAGGCGGTCCTCGTCGACGATCGCGAACTCGAACCCGTTGCCGAAGTTCACGAAGTCGCGGCCGTTGCGGAGCAGGTGCGCGTAGATGCCACCGTGCTGGTTGTAATCGTGCGGCTCCGGCGACGCGTTGGCGTCGGTGAATCCGATGCGGCCCGGCCAGTTCGCGATGATCTCGGGATCGTCGCCCGAGTCGCGCCGCTTGCCGCCGTACGACGCCGGCCAGTGCGTCTCCTCGAACTCCGTGGTGTACGTGTTGGTCAACCAGCGGTGACCGTCGGACGACACCGCGGGCTCGAGGAAGAAGTTGTCGCCGAACGTGAAGCTCAGCGCCAGCTCGTGGTGGTTGGGCGCCGCAGTCGGTCCGAGCGAGAACGAGGGATCGCCGTCGACGGCGACGCCCTTGCGCGTGGCCGTGATGTCGCCGAGGAGCAGATCGTGCGTGGCGTTCTCTTTGTTGATGAAGATGACGTGCTTGATCGCGCGGCTGGGCACGCCGGCGGCGGTCGGGATCGGTCCCTTGTCGCCGTCATCGCGGCGGTGCTCGTCGCGGTCGTCGTCCTTGCCGTCGGCGACCGCGACCTTGGCGTGATCCGCGACGAGGCCGTTGTTGCGCAATACTTGTTGACTGTCGTCGTCGAGCTGGCGCCCCGCGACCGGCAGCGCGATCGCCTGCACGGTTCCCATGACGGTGTGCTTGGGTGCCAGGTTGTTCAGGTTCGGCCCGGCGCCTCGTCCCTTGGCGCTCGACACGACCAGGAACGCGCCGTCGCCGGTCACCTTCACGCTCGCCGGCCACCAGCCGGTCGGGATCAACCCGACGACGTGCGGCGAATCGCAGTCGACGTTGACCACGCCGACCGCGTTCAGCCCGGCCTCGGCGACGTACAGCGTGCGCTCGGACGCGTCGAGCGCCAGTGACACCGGCTGCACGCCCTTGAGCCGCGCGTCGGCGCCGTCGAGCACCGATAGGTTGATCTTGCCGCGCACGCGCAGCGTCCGCGGATCAATCATCGTGACGGAATCGTTGTTGCCGTTCGACACGTAGATCGTGTTCTTGCCCGCGACCACCGCGTTCGGGTGGCTGCCGCCGTAAGCGGCGATGTCGTCCTCGGGCTCGCCGACGAGCGGGCCTGGCTTGACCACGCGCGCGAGCGCCGGCGCCCTCGGATCGTCGAGCTTCATCACGTACACCGACGACGACTGCGGCACGTTGGGGCTGCCGAGCGCCGGGATCGTGTACGTGCGATCGGCGGGGATGTAACCGCAGCGGATGCCCTGCGGATCGCGCATCGTCGCGGGCAAGCCGCTGATCGTCGACGCATCGATCTTCTTGATCTGGATCGTCTTCGGCTGCTCCACCTCGTCGGGATATCCGACGCCGGGGATGCACAGCGGAAAGTCGGCGTTGCGATCGCCCGTCGGCGCCGCCGGACGCAGGTGGGTGTACTGGAACACGCCGACGTTGGTCACCAGAAGCGTGCGCCCGTCGGGCGACAGGCCGATGCCGAACGGATAGCGCCCGGTCGCCGCGTGGCCGACGACCGCGGCGAAGTTGTCAGGCTCGGTCACGCTGCCGTTGGCGTCGACGCCGGTGACGATCGCCTGCGTGTCGATCACGAAGACCTGGAAGCTGCCCTGGTCGACGACGTACAGCAGCTTTCCGTCGCGCGATAGCACCATGTTGCCGGGGAACGCGCCCTTGAAGGCCAGCGCTGGCGTGGTCGCGGGCGCGAGCGGGCGATCCAGCGGATGGGCCGCGCCGTTCAGGTTGACCGATCCGATGATCGTGCCGCTAGCGGTATCGCCGACCCAGATGTTGCCGTCGTCACCACCCGAGGCGAAGAAGCGCGCGCCGTCGGCGGAGAACACGACGCCCATGAACGTGGCGTCGAGTGGAACGAAGGTCGTCGTGGGCGCCGCCGTCCGCAGGCCGCGTACCAGCGTGACCGAGAAGCGCGACGCGCCGCTGTTGATCGTCGCCGCGGTCTGACCGTCAGGCGACAGCGCGAGGCCGAACGGCTTGGGAGCGCCGACGCTCACCTCCGTCCCCGCCGGCGTCACGAAGCGGCCGTTGGGAAGGATCGCGCCCGAGCGGCCGTCGATGGTCGCGGTCAGCGTCGTCGGTCGATCGCCGGCCGGCGCGTGAAAGCCGATAAACTGCGATTGCGATCCGCGCAGCGTCGCGGGCGCGCTCGACTGGATCGCGCTACGCCGCTGCGTTAGGTCGACTGCTGATTGCTGGCCGTCGGCCATCTTGCCGCAACCGAACAACGCAACACCAGCCAAGGCAAAGCCCATCGATCTGCGCGCCATGCGAAACCCCCTTGCCGCCGCGTTCCGGCGTGCACGGGGAGTATTGATTCCATCTGCGCAGATCAGCGCGTGACAATGCGGTCACAGCTTCATGAACAAACGAGCGTGCCACGCATGGCGCGTGCGCTGGCGCTCAACAAAACAACGAGCGCAGGTCGCGTTTCAGGGAAGCGTGTCGATCGGATCGAGCTGCGGCGTCGCGGAGGGGGCCCCGCTCGAGGTGCCTCCGCCGGTGGAGCTGCCGACTGCGGGCGTGATCGCGACCGGGCTGGTGACCAGGTTGGGCGGGGACACGCTGGTGCCCGCCACCGAGATCGATTCACCGACCGCCACCGGCCGCACCGACGAGCCCGCCGCAACCGGCGCGGGAGCCGACCCGGCCGCTGGCGCCGCGGTCGGCGTCGCAGTCGCAGTCATCGCTGTGGCGGTCGCGGTGGTCGCCGGAATCGGAGCGCCCGCGGCCACGCCAAAGAGCGACTCAGTGTTCGCCGCCGGTGTGCCCGGCACGGTCATGCCGGCGGGTGCAATCAGCACCGGAGCCGATGTCGCGGCGGGTGTCCCTACGGTCGAGGTTGCCGTCGAGATGCCATTGCTCGAGGTGGAAGCGGACGCCGTTGGCGAAACGCTGCCGCCCGTCACGTCGCCCGGCCCCCCGCCCGCGGGCAATGTTGAGGTGGGCGCGACGGCAGCACTGGTCGATGTCCCACTCACCGTCGAGCTCGTCGATGTGGTCTGCGCGAGCGCCGCCGGCGCGCCCAGCAGAACCGCGACCCACAACGTCGCGCCTCCGATGACGGCCGCGAGTCTCATCCCAAGAACCTAGTGACTGCCGCTGATGGCGCCAGGGCAATCACGGTCGGCCTTCTCAGCTACACGAATAAGCAACCCAGGTCGGACTGCGTACACGGAGCGCAGTTGATCCCGACGTAGCTGGACGCCGGCGCCGGGGAGACGCGACGAATGACCAGCGACTTCACTCCACTGCCGCAACGTACCGGATCATCGACAGCCGTCCAGCATGGGCTGGCGCCGCCGGTGTCGGCGCAGTTGAAGATGAGCGATCCGGACTGGCCAGCCGGCAAACCGACAGACAGGTCAGCGACCCGACACCCGGGTTGGTTGGTACCGTCATTGCGAGGCGAAGACGACCCGTCGAAGCACATCGCGCTGGCGCGATCGACGATGGCCTGCCCGATGCTCTGCAGCGCCGGCACGAACGAATCGGCGCAGATGGAATACGTCGTGCCGCCGAGCGCGCTCGCCCACTGCTGCATGCGAACCGCCGGCTCGGCGGATTCCCCGGTCGCGCTCTGGCAACTCGGATGCATCTGGGGATGCGCTTCGGGAGCGCCCGCCTCCTGCACCATGTCGATCGAATAGGGCGCGGTGGGACCGGTGATCGCGGCGGCGAGAATCCGTGCAGGGTTGTTGTTCTTCAAGAGCTGGAGAGCGCTGACCTCGTCGGCGACCTTGGTCAGGTTGAGATCCGCGGACGTCTCATTGGAGACGCAACCCTGCAGATCGCTGGCGGCGCCGCGCGGCGGATGAGTCAGTGCGCCGTTGATCTGACAGAGATGACCGAACTCATTGCAGCGAAAGCGAGTGAACGGACCGAGCGGATCGCTCATTCGCGTTTGCGTCGGATCGCCCAGGCCCGAGTCATCGTAGACCGAGCAATCGTCCTTGTTGCTGAGCACGACGACGGCCAGCAACGCTTGGGGCCGCAAGAACCCCTGGTTGGCTGCCGGAGTGCGGGGGAGCGCCAGAGCAGTTCGGATCGACTTGAGCGGCGAAGAAAATCCGCATCCTGTGTCGCCCATCGCGCCGACACACGCGATTTGGTTGGCCAGGCTGTCGCTGTAGTTGGCGCCGCCCGCGGTTTCGAAGTAACCATTCCCGGTCGACAAATTCGACAGCGGCGATGCGGTGCACATCGCGCGAGGGGCGGATTGAAACCACCCGAAGTTGCCCCCGTAGGGGCACCCGTATTGAGTGAGCTCGAATTTGCCGACGCCGGTGTCCGACGTCAGTACACCGACGTGCAAGTCCACAGGACCGTTCGGCGCCCCCTGCAGGACATCCAGCAGGGCGGGCAACTGGGAGAGCATTTTCGTCTGCAAGGACGACATGCCCTCGGCGTCGTCGATCGCGAGCACCAGGTCGGTCTCGGCGGAGAAGGTTTGCCAGGTGGTCGACCCACCGGTTCCGCCGCCGTCGTTCACTGGCGACAGCCGGAGCTGGTTGCAGGCCGCGCCGCCCGCGCACAGGATCGCCAACCAGGCGCACCACCCGGCGCCGGTCCACATCACTCGCTTCGCTTGGTTGAACATCTCGGGCTCCTTCCGGCGCTCGCCGGGGACAAGGTCGCGACGATCTCTCCCGCCGCAATTGTGGAGTCCCCGCTCGTTCGAAAACTCGGTCATCGAAGTGCTCCCGCGCGGAACCCGCTGCTCCATTCGAGCTCCAGGGTCAGCAGTGCCAGCGGCCAGCCCGCGTGACCAGCGTCGGCGACGCCGATGGTCACGAATGGCGCCGTCTTGACGAAGAGAAGCTGGGCCTGCAGTTGCAGAGCGTACGCCCCACCGCGCGTCAGCATCAGGCCGAGCGCCGTCGCCAGGAATGGCGTGGTCAGCGCCGGCGAGGTCGCCTGGCCCACGCGCGCGTGCCCGTCGGCCGAGAGGTGATACACGCCGCCCGACACCGACACCGATGGGCGCACCCGGTTCGGCGCGCGAAAAGAGTAGCGCGCGCCCGCGGCGAGCGTCTGTTGCCGGATCGTCACCGAGCCGTCGGGCGCCTCCAGGTCGGGCTGCGACAAGGGTAGGGCGGCGGCGATCTCGATGCCGAACCGGTCGTTTGCGCGCATGGCGACGTGCGCCGACGGCCCCCATCCGGTTCCGAACCCGTGAAAGCTCTGCAGCACCGCGGCCCCGATCCCGACCGCCCACCGAAGCGGCGCGACGGTAGTGATCGGCGGCGGCGCACGCCCCGGCGCCGAAGCCGGCGTTGAGTGCACGGGCGCCTGCAGGATCGTGGCGCGCAGAACTTCGACCGCTCGAATGGCGATCGTCGATGCTTGGTCCGCGCCTGCGCTCCTGCTGCGCGCATCCGCGAGCACGAAGCTCCGGAGCAAGGCATTCCCGGTCGTCGGTCGCACGGCGGTCACCGAAACGACGAGCTCGTCGCCGGCGCGGGCCAGCCCCACGATGAAATCGGCAGGTTGCCTGGCATCCGGATCCGGCGCGGCGAATCCCACGTCGGTCAGCTCGAATCGCATCCGGTTCAGCGCCTCGACGACGACCAGATCGTCTTCAACCAAAGACGGTGTCACCGCCACGCGGATCGGCGCCGGCGAACCCGGCGGCGGCGCGCCAGCAAGCGCATCGCCGGCAGCGAACACCACTCGCGCGCAGGCGACGCCCAGAATCGCCAGCGCCGCGCCCCACCCGCGCGCGCTCACGGATGCTGCAACAGCGCGGTCGCCTGCGGCAGATAGGCCCCGGCGGGAAATCGACTCCGGTACTCGGCGGCGATGCGGCGCGCGCTCGATCGATCGCCCAGCCGTTCGATCGCCATCATCTTGCGACCCAAAGCTTCTGCAGCGTATACGCCTTCGGGCGATTCGGCGAGGTAACGATCGTACCACTCCACCGCGGCTGCACCGTCGGCCATGCGGCCAAGCAGGAATGCGGCCGCTCGCGCCGGCACAGAGCCGGGAAAGCGATCGCGCGTCGCCAGCAAGACCCGGCGCGCCAGAGCGGGGCGCCCTCCATATCGCGCGGCGTCCGCGAGCGCGGCCAGCGCCTCGACCGGGCAGGACGCAAGACAGCCGTCGATACCTCCGCGCTCCGCCTCAGCGAGCACGTCGAGGAACTCGCCGGCAGCCACGCGCCGCGACCAGCTCGCCGGATCGATCGTGGGCGCCGTGACCAGCGGCGCCTGGGGCTTGTCCCGACTCGCGCGCGGGCGCGGCGGCGCGACCGAGGCGGCGCGCGGTTCGGACGATGACGACGGTGGCGGCGTCGCGACTGGCGTCGCCCGAGCAGCGGGTACATCCGGCGCAATCCGACCAGGAGGCGCTTCCGGATCCTCGACCCGCACGGTTTGCTGGCGCAGCAGCGCCACCAATCGCTGGCCGGGACGGAGCACGATCCCCGCCCCGGCCAGAGGACCGCGCACGATCACCGACCCGCGCGCGAGAGCGACGTCCAGCTCTTCCGCGGCGCCAGCCCAGCGCACGTCGAACGAGGTCCCGGTGACCTCGATTGCGAACGGACCGGCGTCGACCGACCACCGGGCCTGCGCGCGGTGCACGACCTCGAAGTGCGCGCGCCCCTCCTCGATGCGCAGCCGCGCTCCGCGTGCATCGCGCGACACCAGCCACGCACGCGCGCCGGCCGCGAGGTCGATCGCGGTCCCGTCCGAGAATTGCAGCCGCGCGCCCGCCGCGCCGACGTCGTGCACGTACCCGCCCTCGACGACCGAGGCCGCACCGGCGACGAAATAAGTGACGTCAGTTTTCCGACCGCGCCAGACGCCACCGCCGACCAGCCCCGCCAAGACCAGCACCACCGAGGTCAGCACCACTGCCCGACGGCGCGCGCGGCGGGCCCGCCGGGCCCGCTCGTCCAGCAGGCGGCTCCAGCGAGCCGGCGCGCGCGGATCGGCGTCCGCGTCGGGAGTCCATCGCCGTGCCATGTGCGACAGGCAGTCGATCTCGTCATCGTTCGCGGGCCCGATCGGAGATGAACCAGATGACGTGCTCATGACGACTCTCTTTGCTGAAGGTACGCGCGCAGCACCGGATCGCTCTTGGCCAGCACTGCGATCCGTGCGCGCGCGCGCACCAGCTTCCTTTGTGCCGTCGACACTGACAGGCCGTGCAGCGAGGCCACGTCGGCCAGCGTCAGCCCCTCGATGTGCCTCGCGACGAACAGGGAGCGCGCCTCGGCGCTCAGCTGATCGAGCACGCCGTAGTAGTGCTGCACGACCTGGCGCGATTCGGGGTCACCCTCCGGGGCCGCCACGTCGGGGATGTCACCGCGGTTGGTGAGTCGAAGCCAGCGCCGCAACCAGCGCCGGCGCACCTCGCGCCGCACGACCCTGACGCAGATCCCGGTGAGAAACGCGCGAACGGCCGCTGGTTCGCGCAGGCGCCCCACCTTGCGGAAGAAGCGCAGAAAGACCTCCTGGCTCAGATCCTCCTCGTCACATCCCGGCCCGCCCAATCGATAGATCGTGCGCGCGACCATGGGGCCAAATCGATACCAGGCGAGGGTTTCGGCACCCGGGGCTCCCCGGCGCAGAGCCTCGACCAGAGCCAGGTCGTCCGGCTCGTCGAAATTTCCAGATTCCAGGGGGATAACGCGCGCGCCCGACACGGGTCCTCGCGGAATAGTGCCCGGGCCCGCACAAAAGTCGGTCAACAATTCTCGGAGGCCCCTTCACGTATCCCAGATTTGGTTACCTCCGGGCCCGGCGGCGTTTCCAGATCGGAACAGCCGACGGGCCAAGACCGCGATTTCGCGGGACGGCCGAGCTGGAACGGATCTTGATGCATCAACCGCGTCGTCCGAGCCGAGAAAACCTTGCAGGCCGTCCCGGATGGCCTGCGCATCGAGGAGGATACCTTGGAACTTCTAGCTGAAAGCACCGGAGAAGAGCCGACCCGGGTCGTCCCGCCCGAGCCCACTCCCCGGATGTCGGCCGAGCGCAAGACCCAGCTGATCGCGGCCGCGCGCCGCCACCCGGCCACGATCGCCCTGGTCGAGGAGATCACGGCGCTCGTCGAAGCAAACACGGGAAGGCAGATCGACCTCGTCAAGGCCGAGCTTCGTGCGAGGCTGGTGTTTCACCACGGCCTGTTTCACCGCATCGACCTGGTGACGCTGGGCGTGTTCACCACCGTGAACTTGCTGCTGGTGACCGCGGCTTTCGCGCTCACGCACGTGATGACGCCGTGGCTCGCGGGCCTGCTGGTCAGCGGCATCAGCTTCGCCGCGACGGCGACCGTGGTCTTCCGTGCGTCGAGCGAGCCGGGCGCGCGCCTCCCCGCGTTGCGCCGGTTCGCCGTGCGCCGTTTCGCGCGCCGCCTGTTCGCCGGCGTCTAACCGGCGCCGAGGCGCGCCCGTCGCGCGGCGAGGATCTTCGCGAACGAGCGGAGCTCGACCTCGTCGCGCGTGAGCCCGGTGTGTGCGATCTCGTCGAGATCGACCGCGCCGCAGTTGAGCGCGCGCAGAAAATAGTTGAGCAGACCCTGGCCGGTGGCCGCGTCGTCGAACACCTCGCCCACCAGCGTGGCCTGCGCCGCCTTGTCGACGAAGTTGCGCAGGCGCGCGGAGGCCTGCAGGACGCCCTCGCGAAAGAACGCGAAGCACGTCGCGTAACGCACCGGCAGCTGCGCCGGGTGCAGATCCCATCCCTGGTAGAGCCCGCCCTCGAGCGAGCGGCGGATGTGGCGGTGGCTGACCTCCCATGCGGCGTAAACCGCGGCGCGATTCTGAACCAGCTGGGCCGGCCAAAGAGCATCGCCCTTGTGCGGACCGACCGGCATGACGTTGGTCGCGCCGTCGGACAGGAAGATCCCGGTGCCGGCGTAGGCGAGGATCATCAAACCCTTCGCGAGATCGCAAAGCGGGTGCGCCATCGTTTGGTAGGCGGCGGTGATGTTGCACGACGCGGTGAAGTCGTAGGTGCCGAAGTGCGCGGCGGTGCAGCGCCCCTCGCACGCGGCGAGGAAACCGGGCAGCGGCGAGCGCCCGTCCGCGCCGAGCAGCGCCTGGTTGACCTCGATCATGATCTCCATGCGCAGCGTGCCGGCCGGCAAGCCGTGGCGGCGCTCGAGGACCTCGAGCAGACGCACCAGCGCGCGCGCCTGCTCGGCGACGGTGATCTTGGGCAGCGTCACCACGAAGTTGTCGGGCAACCGGCCCCCGGTCGCGCCGAGCAGCGTATCGACGAAGATGCCCAGCGTGCGCGCGCCGCGATTCTTCCACTCCTCGCCGAACGACTTGATGCGAATGCCGATGAACGGCGACAGCTGGCCGGCAGCCAGGCCGCGCGCCACCTCGCGCGCCGACGACTCGGCGACGGCGTCCTCCTCGGCGTCGGGCCGCGCGCCGAATCCATCTTCGAAGTCGAGACGGAAGTCCTCGATCGGTTCGCGCTGCAGCTTGGCGCGCACGCGAAGATACAGGTCCGCCAGATCGCTGTCGCCGAGCGAGCTCTTCGCGGACAGCCCGGTGGCTCCGGCCAGCGTCGACCAGTCCGGCGCGTAGGTGTCCAGGCTCTGCAACGCCAGCTCGCCGAGGCGCGGGATCGTGTCGGCCTTGAACAAGTGCGCGCCGCCGTAAAACGTGTGCACCGGCTGGCGCGCCGCCCGCTCGCCGGGATAGGCGCGCATGAACGCCCCGTTGGCGGCGGTGAGCGCGTCCAGGTGGGCTCTTCCTTCGTCGGCGAGATTCTTCATGCGACGCTCCTCAGCTCCCGCGATAGGTGGAATAGCCGAACGGCGAGACCAGCAGCGGAACGTGAAAGTGCTCGCCGGCGGCGGCCGCCGCGGCGGTGACGTCGAAGACCACCTCGACGCGCGGGTAGAACGTGGGCCGACCACTGCCCGCGAAGTAGGCGCCGGTGGCGAACGTCAGCCGATAGGTACGCGGCGCAAGCGGCGCGGCGGGCAACAGATCGGTGACCCGGCCGTCCTCGCTGGTCACGCGATCCGCGAGCGTTTGCCAGGTGCCGGCGCCGTCGAGCGCATCGAGCCGCACGGCCAGGCCGTGCGCCGGGCGGCCGAGGGCGGTGTCGAGGACGTGGGAGGTGATCGGGCTCGACGGTCGGGTCATGGGGAGAGCTTCTCCAGTCGCAAGCGGGTGATCTTGGCCTGCTCGGCGGCGGCGATGCGCAGCTCGACGTCGGCGGGGTTGTCGATGCGCGCGCGCAGCAGCGCCAGCATCTCGCCGGCGCGCTTGCCGGTCGCGCACACCAGGAAGACAAAACCGAAGCGCTCGCGGTAGCGGTGGTTCAACGTCTCCAGCTCTTGCAGGATTGCCGCCGGCGCCTGCGCGACCTGCGCCTGCTCGCGCGCCGAGAAGCCGCGCGCGCCGGTCGCGCCGATCGCCGGGTGGTGCGAGAACGCCTCGAGAAAGTCGGCGGGCGCGAGGCCATCCCAGATCGCGTCGGCGGCGGCGAATAGATCGGCCGGCGACGAGAACGGCCGCCGCGCGAGCATGCCCTCGACCCAGCGTTGCGAGCCGCAACAGCGCGCGAACGCGTCGCGGGCGCCGTCGGGCGGCAACCCGTTGATGGCCGCGACGAAGTCACCCACCGCGGCGTCCCCACGCGCGCAGGCGGCTCACACCACCGTCGGGGAAGATCGAGAGGCGCAGATGCGTGGCCGGTCCGGCGGTGCCTGCGCCGCCGCCGCTGATCGCGGGGAGGAAATGCCGCTCGTGCGCACGCAGCTTGGTCTCGGGCAGGATCGGAACCCACGCCGGGCTCGCGATGAGATCGGTGATGCGCGCGTCGGGCGCGGCAATCGCGTCGACGGCGGAGCGGTCGGGATAGTTGCCCTTGAAGTGGTTGGTGTCGACCTCGAGCACGTCGACCGTCCCCGGCGCGCCAAGCTTGATCAGGATCCAGTCGTGGCCCAGCCCGCGGCGGCGCCGCGTCTCCCAGCCACCGCTCATGTCGGCGGCGCGGCCGGGCAACAATAGATTGTTCATCGGACCGAAGAACGCGTCCGAGCAAGCGAGCGCGAGCCCGCCATTGCGGACCGAGGCGAGATCGACGGCGGTCGGTGCGACGTGCACCGCAGCCTCCGCGTCGGCGGCGGCGCGGGCCGCCTGCCAGAGCGGGGCGACGCGGCCGTAGACGCGCAACCGTGCCACGCCGCCGTCGGGGAAGATCTTGAGGCGCACGTGGCTCACCGACGGGCGCGCGATCGCCGCGAACAGGTTCTGTGAGCCCGGGCGCAGCGGTGACTGCGCCAGCAGCTCGATCCAATCGGTACGCGCGGCGAGCTCGCTTAGCGGCGTGCCCGCCTGCGCAGCAAGTCCATCAATCGATGCAAACGGCGGATGGTTGCCGAGGAAGTGATTGGTGTCGACGTCGAAGCCGAGCGCCTCGCCGGGCGCGCCCAGCTCGAGCACGCACCAGTCGCAATCACCGTCGGGGCCGGGGCGCGGCGCGCGGCGGCGGCGGCTCTCCCAGCCGTCCATCCACTTGCCGCGATCGGTGTAGCGACCGTCGATGAAGACGCCGCGGCCCGGCTGAATCAGGTTCTCGGCCGCCGCGAAAAAGTCGTCGCTGGCGCCGAGCGCGCGACCACCCAGCCCCACCGCCGCGAGATCGATGAGGCCGGTGAAACCGACCGCGGCGAGCTCGCTCATGCTCGGCTCCCACTGTCGCGTCCGAGCAAGGTCACGCCGCGCGCGGCGTGCGCCGACTCGGCCCCGCCGTCGGCGGCGTCGTATACGATCTGGCCACGCAGGATCGTCCGGTGCACGCGCCCGGCGAGCGCGCGGCCGACGTAGGGCGAGATCTTGTGCCGGAACTGCAGCTCGGCCGCGCCGACGACGTGCTCCTCGTCGGGATCCCAGACCACCAGATCGGCGTCGAGCCCGGGCGCGATCCGCCCTTTGCGCGAGGCGAGGCCCGCCAGCCGCGCCGGCCGCTCGCTCATCCAGGCCGCGATGTCGGCGAGGCCGTGGCCGCGGCGCCGCGCCTCGGTCCAGACCGCGGCGAGACCGAGCTGCAACGACGCGATACCGCCCCAGGCTTGCTGAAAGTCGCCGCGCTCGGGCAACTTGAGCGCGGGCGTGCACGGGCTGTGGTCGCTGATCACCAGATCGATTGTACCGTCACCGAGCGCGCGCCACAGTGCCTCGCGGTTCTCGTGCTCGCGGATCGGCGGCGCGCACTTGAAATGAGTCGCGCCGTCGGGGATCGCCTCGGCCTCGAAGCACAGATAGTGCGGGCAGGTCTCGATGGTGATCGGCAGCCCTTCGTCCTTGGCGGCGCGCAGCGCGGGCAAGGACGACGCCGACGAGAGGTGCACGATGTGCACGGCGCAACCGGTCTCGCGGCAAAGCGCGATCAGCAAGCGGATCGCCGCATCTTCCCAGGCGCGCGGCCGCGACGCGAGGTAGTCATGGTAGGCGCGCGCGTCAACGCCCGAGCCGGCAGCCGCGGGCACGCCGCCGATATCGAGCTCGGCGTGTGCGAGCAGCGGCAGCCCGAGCCCGCGCAACACCGGCATCGCCTGGCGCAGATCGATCTCGGTGGCGTTGGGAAACTCGTCGATACCCGAATGAATCAGGAACGCCTTGCAGCCGAGCGCGCCCGCGCGCGCCAGTCCTGAAAGATCGCCGGCGTTACCGGGGATCACGCCGCCCCAGAAACCGACATCGACCGCGAGCTGGCCGGCGCACGCGGCACGCTTGGCCTCGAGCGCGGCGGCGGTGGTCGTGACCGGGATGCAGTTGAGCGGCATGTCGACCAGCGTGGTCACACCGCCCGCCGCCGCGGCGCGGGTCGCGGTCTCGAATCCCTCCCATTCGGTGCGTCCCGGCTCATTGACGTGCACGTGACAATCGACCAGCCCGGGCGATACAACCAGCGAGCCGACGTCGAGCAGGTCGTCGTCGCCTGCGCCTCGGCCGCTTGCGCGTCGATCGATCGCCTGGATGCGGCCGTCGGCCGCAAATCGGATCGCCGCCGGGCCGACCGCGCCGTCGACGACCACACGCGTGCCGCGGATGCCGCGCAATGGCCCCGCAGCGGCGTCTCGAACCGCCGCCATCAGAACTCCGCCTCCGCGTAGTTGCACAGGCTCTGGAAATGGGCGTCGCGATCCTCGACGAACAGCGAGCCGGTGATCCCACCAACCAAGCGCGGAATCGAATACTTCATGCCCGAGATGCTCGCGCCGCCGAAGCCGAGGCTCGCCAGACCACCGAAGGTGTAGTTGTGCAGGTAGCGCAGATAGGGCGCCTCACCCGGATGGCGCTCGGTATGCTCGAACGACGGACCGAGATAGGGATGTCGCGCGAGATCGTCATGCCGCTGGTCGTCGGGCGGATGGTAACGATCCGACCAGCGCGCGATGTGCGGCTCGATCTCGGCGAGCTCCGGGCGGCGGCGCAGATCGGTGACGAAGCCGGTGCCGACAATCACGAAATCGGCGTCGTGCACCTCCCCACCGGCGCAACGGATGCGCACGCCGTCGCCGTACGGTACGACTGACTCCCAGGCGCAACCACCGTGCAGATGAAATCCGGCGTGCCCCCGCGCGCGTTCGAGCGTGTCGGCCGGCGGCAGCTGCCCCATGCGCAAGATCTGGCGGATGAAGCGCCATTTGTCCGCGTCGGGAAGATCGCCGGCGTGCTTCAGGAACCCGACGGTCTCGGCCCAGCGATAGGCATTCACGTTGACCAGCGCCGGCCGTCGAAAGCAGAGCCGCACTTCGCGCGCGCCCTGCTCCAGCGCGGACGCCGCGTTGTCGAACGCCGACGCGCCCGCGCCCAGCACCGCGACACGCTTGCCGGCGAGCGCGGCGAAATCGATGTCCCAGCGCGTGTGCGCGTACAGCGCGCGCGGCAGGTGATCGCGGATCATCGCGGGCACGACCCAATCGCCCGAGCCCTCGATGCCGGTCGCCAGGACCACGCGGCGGGCGTAGAGGGTCGAGGCCGGATCGCCCACGCGGACGCCGGCGCCGGCGCCCGCGAGCGGAACCTCCCAGGCGCGCTCGCCGGGGTTCCAGCGCAAGGTACCCACGCGCGTGTCGGGGCGCACCGGGATCTCCAGCGTGCGGCGATACCAAGCCAGGTATGCGGCCCAGGTTTCCTTCGGAAGGAGCCCGAGCGATCGCCAGCTCCCCTCGCCGTGCTGCGCCTCGTAGAACGCCTCGGGCGTCAGGCTGGGGATGCCGAGATCCGGCCCGGTCACGTGCTTGGGTGTGCGCAGCGTGCGCATGCGCGCGAAATTGAGCCAGGGGCCGGCGCGATCGAGCGGGTTCTGATCGACGATCAACAGATTCGTCACGCGCTCGCGCATCAGCCCGAACGCGGTCGCCAGGCCGCCTTGCCCGGCGCCGACGATGATCACGTCGAGGATCGCGTCGCCGGCGGAGGTCCGCCGCGGCGCCACCCAATCGCGTCGCGGGTAGGCCAGGGTCTCGAGATCGCGGCGCACGCGCGCCGCCAGCTGCTCGAGACCGCGCCCGGCCGTCTCGCTCATGCGCCGCCGATCAGGCGCAGCAGGCGCGGATCTTCGACGGCGCGCAGGTGCGACGCCGCCCGCCCGCGGCGCAGCGCCACCAGCTCGGCGACGACGCTGACCGCGATCTCATCCGGCCCGACCGCGCCGATGTCCAGGCCCACCGGCGCGAACAGCCGCCCGCGGTCCAGCGGCGGCGCGCCGGCGTCTCGCTTCGCCTCGATGCGCTGAAGCAGCTTGAACGTCTTGCGCCGGCTGCCGATGAGCCCGATGAAGCGCGGCTTCTTCTCGAGAGCGCGCGCGAGCACCTCTTCATCCAGCCGGTGATCGTGCGTGGCGATGAGCAGCCAATCACATTCGCCGAGCGCCGTCTCGCCGAGCAGCGCCACCGGCTCGCGCAGCTGGCGCCGGCAACCGGGGAAGCGCTCGTCGGTGTTGAGCTCCTCGCGCTCGTCGACGATGGTGACGTCGAAACCGACGGTGCGCGCCAGCGCCGCCGTCGGCCGCGCGACGTGGCCCGCGCCGAACAGCCACAACCGCGGCAGCGCCTCGACCGCCTCGACGAAGATCTCCATGCGTCCGCCGCAGCACATACCCAGGTCGTAGCCGAGCTCGCGCGCCAGCAACTGGCTGCCGCCCGTCCGCTGCGCCTCGCGCAAGGCTTCGAGCACCGCGTGCTCGATCGCGCCGCCACCGACGGTGCCGACGATGCTGCCGTCGGGACGCAGCAGTAAACGCGCGCCCGGTTGCTGTGGCGTCGAGCCGGAGGTGCGCACGACGGTGGCGAGCGCGCCGCGCCCGCCGCCCTTCAGCAACTCGACGAGCGCCTCGGCGACCTCACGCACAGCTCGAAGTTTACTACACCCTCGCTTGCGATCGGCGCGCGCCGTGACAGGAAGAAGCATCGTCTTCGACTGTCTTCGCTGTTTGGAAAAGGAGGCCCTCCATGCGAGCCGACATCGTTCCTGGCGCAACCTTCCCCGACTACGAGCTGCCGGACCACACCGGCAAGCACTGCACGCTCTCGGAGATCCAGCGGGGCGACCCGATGATCGTCATGCTCAGCCGGGGCAACTACTGCCCCAAGGATCGACGCCAGCTCGAAGGCCTCGCGCTGCTGCACCGCGAGCTCGAGGTCGGATATTGCCGCCTGGTGACCATCAGCTCCGACAACCTGCTCGAGACCAACGAGATGCGCGCTGGCGTCGCGGCGCACTGGCCGTTCCTGTCGGATCCGGCGCGCAAGGTCCAGAAGGACCTCGACATCGCCGAGTACACCGACCCGACCCACAACCCCATGATCCCGCACACGCTCGTGCTCGAGCCGAAGCTGGTGGTGCACAAGATCTACAACGGCTACTGGTTCTTCGGCCGCCCCACGATCGAGGAGCTGCGCCTGGATCTGCGCGCGGTGCTACAGAAATGCCGCCCCGACTGGGACATCACCCGGCCCGAGCTCAAGGAGGCGTGGGCGCGCGGCGACAAAGCCGGCTTTTATCCATACGGCAAGAGTCACGCGCAGGTCTTCGCCGAACAATGAACATGGGAACCCTGGGAGGGTTCCCAAACCCTCCCGCGATGGACTGCGCCGGGGGACCCGGCTCCGTCCACACGATTGAGGAACAATCCCGTCGGAGACGCGCCCCACGCGGTGCCCACCTGACTATACTGGACGCCGATGGGGGTCAGGTTCGTGCTCAACGGGGAGCCGGTCGACGTCGATGGCGGAGACCCGCACGTCTCGCTGTTGCAATGGCTGCGCGCTTCGGGCCGAACCGGCAGCAAGGAAGGCTGCGCCGAGGGCGAATGCGGCGCGTGCGCGGTGGCGCTGGTCCGCGCCGATAACCAGGGCCGCGTTCGTTTCGACTCGGTCAACAGCTGCCTGATTCCGCTGGCTGTCGCCGACGGCGAGACGATCGTCAGCGTCGAGGGCGTCGCCGCGCGCGACGGAACGCTGCACCCGGTCCAGCGCGCGATGGTCGACGCCGGCGGATCGCAGTGCGGCTACTGCACGCCGGGCTTCGTCGTCAGCCTGTTCTGCGAGTATTACCGGCCCGGCCGCCTCGACTTCGACCCCGAATCGATCGGCGGCAACCTCTGCCGCTGCACCGGGTACCGGCCGATCGCCGACGGAGCGCGCGCGCTGCCGGCTCCGGCCGCAGACGACCATCGACTGCCGGCCGCGGCGCCGGTGAAGGGCGCGCTCGAGAGCGCCCGCTTCGCGCGCCCGACGACGCTGGAGGCGCTCTGGCGCTGCCGGGACGAACGCCCGGGCGCCGTGCTGATCGCGGGCGGCACCGATCTCATGGTCTACGCCAACCAGAAACATCAGCGATTTCCGGCGCTGATCTCGCTCGAGGCGCTGCCCGAGCTGCGGTGTTTCTCCAGCGAGACGAGGGAGATCAGCATCGGCGCCGGACTGACGCTGTCGGAGCTCGAGGAGCGGCTCGGCCACGGATCTGTCGACGAGGTCCCGATGCTCTCGCAGCTCTGGCCGCTGTTCTCGTCGCGGCTGATTCGCAACCGCGCCACGCTGGGCGGCAACCTGGCGACCGCGTCGCCGATCGGCGATGCGCCGCCGGCGCTGCTCGCGCTCGACGCCGAGGTGACGCTCGCGGGACCGCGGGGCGAACGGCGCCTACCGCTCGCGCACTTTTTCACCGGCTATCGCAAGACCGCGCTGGCGCCGGACGAGATCATCACCAAGGTTCACCTGCCGCGCCCGCTGCCCGCGGTGCAGCGCTTCTACAAGGTCAGCAAGCGCGTGCTCGACGACATCTCGACGGTCGCCGCGGCCTTCGCGCTGGATCTCACCACCGATGGGCGCATCGAGCGGCTGCGCATCGCTTACGGCGGCGTCGCCGCGACCCCGATCCGCGCGACCGCCGCCGAAGCGCTGGCGGCCGGCCGGCCCTGGAGCTCTCCGACAATGGCCGCGATCGTGGCCGAGCTCGCGCACGCGGGCAGTCCGATCGGCGATCACCGCGGCAGCGCCGCCTATCGGCGCGCGATGATCGGCCGCCTCTTCGAGAAGTTCTTTGCCGAGGAGCCGAGGTGAATTGCCGATGAGCCGCGCGGTCGGGCGCGCATTGAGCCACGAGTCGGCGGCGGACCACGTCACCGGCGCCGCCAAGTACGTCGACGATCTGGTGGGCGATCTCGCGCGCGTCGTCCACGCCTGGCCGGTCGCTGCGCAGCACGTGCACGCGCGCGTCGCCGCCATCGAGAGCGCGGAGGCGCTGGCCTGCCCGGGCGTGCTCGCGTTGCTCACCGCCGCCGACGTCACCGGAGAGAACGACACCGGACCGGCGCGACACGATGAGCCGCTGTTCCCCGACGAGGTCTGCTTTCATGGCCAGCCGATCGCCTGGGTGCTCGCCGAGACCGAGGAGCAGGCGCGCGCCGCCGCCGACGAGGTCGGCGTGGTCTACGAGCCGCTGCCGCCGATCCTCTCTATCGAGGACGCGATCGCCGCCGGCAGCTTTCTCACCGAGCCCGAGCGCATGCGACGCGGCGACCCGGCGCGCGCGCTGGCGGCAGCGCCGCACCGGGTCCGCGGCTCGCTGTTCATGAACGGGCAGGAGCACTTCTATCTCGAGACGCAGGCCGCGCTGGCCTGGGTCGACGAGAGCGGACACATGTTCGTGCAGTCGTCGACGCAGCACCCGAGCGAGACGCAGGAGATCGTCGCGCGGGTGCTGGGCGTGCGCCGGCACGAGGTGATCGTCCAGTGCCTGCGCATGGGCGGCGCGTTCGGCGGCAAGGAGGTGCAGGCCAACGCCTGGGCGGCGGTCGCGGCGCTGGGCGCGCGCAAGCTGCGGCGGCCGGTGCGCGTTCGTCTGACGCGCGCGCAAGACATGGCGATGACCGGCAAGCGGCACCCGTTCCTGGCACGCTTCGACGCCGGCTTCGACGGCGACGGAAAGCTGCGCGGGCTGACGCTCGAGCTCTTCAGCGACGGTGGCTGGAGCCTGGATCTGAGCGCGCCGGTGATGGCGCGCGCGATGTTCCACGCCGACAACTGCTATCTCCTGCCCGACGTCGAGATCGTGGGACGGGTCTGCCGCACTCACCACGTCTCGCACACCGCCTTTCGCGGCTTCGGCGGGCCGCAGGGGATGGTTGCGATCGAGGAGATCCTCGACCGCGTCGCGCGCACGCTGGCGCTGCCGCCGGAGATCGTGCGCGCGCGCAACTTCTACGCACCCGGCGACACGACGCACTACGGGCAAGAGGTGCGCGACGCCGATCGCATCGCGCGCATCTGGACAGAGCTGCGCGCCAGCGCCGACTTCGACGAGCGGCGGCGCGCGCTCGACGAGGGCAACGCCCGCAGCGCGCACAGCAAGCGCGGCCTGGCGATGACGCCGGTGAAGTTCGGCATCTCGTTCACCACGGCGTTCTATAACCAGGCCGGCGCGCTGGTGCTGATCTACAAGGACGGCAGCATCCAGGTGAACCACGGCGGCACCGAGATGGGACAGGGGCTGCACACGAAGATCCTCCAGGTCGCCGCCGACGCGCTCGGCGTGCCGCTCGACGCGGTTCGGGTCATGCCCACGCGCACCGACAAGGTACCGAACACGTCGGCGACCGCGGCTTCGAGCGGCTCGGATCTCAACGGCGCGGCGGT
>Ga0265342_10000039_pt1 | contig 140091 bp, 120 predicted proteins | sample 4CB327metaG_FD_203125 | JGI IMG/M metagenome (GOLD analysis project Ga0265342, IMG submission 203125) | Rhizosphere microbial communities from Carex aquatilis grown in University of Washington, Seatle, WA, United States - 4-CB3-27 metaG | ecosystem: Host-associated > Plants > Roots >...
CGCCGGCGAGGCGGAATTGGCTTATCGCCAGGCGATCGCGTTCAAGCCCGGTTTCGTCCAGGCCTACAACAATCTCGGCAACGTGCTGCTGGATCTCGGCCGGCCGGCCGAGGCCGAAGCGGCGCTGCGGCGCGCGATTGCGCTCAATCCGCAATTCGCCGAGGGCCTGTCCAATCTCGGCAGCATGCTGAACACGCAAGGCAGGTTCAGCGAGGCGGAAACCGCATGCCGGCAGGCGCTCGCGCTCAAACCGGATTCGGCCGAGGCGTACAACAATCTCGGCAATGTGCTGCAGGCGCAGGAGCGGCTCGAACCCGCGCTGGCGGCCTACGACCAGGCGTTGGCGCTGCGGCCCGACTATGCCGATGTCTGCTACAATCGCGGCAACGCGCTGCAGGCGCTCGATCGGCTGGATGAGGCGCTCACCAGCTACGAGAAGGCGCTGGTGCTCAAGCCCGATCATGCCGAGGCCTGCAACAATCATGGCTATGTGCTGTGGTCGTTGAAGCGGTGCGAGGAGGCGCTTTCGAGCTACGACCGGGCGCTCGCGCTCAAGCCCGACTATGCGGTGGCGTTCAACAATCGCGGCATCACGCTGCATGAATTGCAGCGGCTCGATGAGGCGGTCGCGAGTTTCGATCGTGCGCTGGCGCTGCGGCCCGACTATGCCGAGGCTTTCAACAACCGCGGTTTTGCCCAGCAGGCGCTGGCGAGGCTCGACGCGGCGCGGGCGAGCTACGACAAGGCGCTGGCGCTACGCCCGGACTATGCCGAGGCGCATTGGAACGACGCCCTGCTCAAGCTGCTCACCGGCGATTTCGCGCGCGGATGGGAGAAATATGAGTCGCGCTGGAAGCTTCAGACGCTGGCGCCGCGGGATCGGAATTTTTCGCAGCCGCTGTGGCTCGGCGCGGAGACGATCGTAGGCAAAACCATTCTGCTGCACGGCGAGCAGGGCTTGGGCGATACCATCCAGTTCTGCCGCTATGCCCCGTTGGTCGCCGCGCGCGGCGCGCAGGTGATCCTGGAAGTGGAGCCGGTGCTCGTCGACCTCATGAGCAGTCTTGCCGGGGTGTCGAAGGTCGTCGCCCGGGGTGAGACGCTGCCCTATTTCGACGTCCATTGCCCGCTGCTCAGTCTGCCGCTGGCGTTCGGCACCCGGCTGGAAACGATCCCGGCAACGACGCCCTATCTGCAGGCGCCCGAGCGCATGCAGGCGCTGTGGCAGTCGCGGCTCGGGCCGAAGACGCGGCCGCGCATCGGGCTCGCCTGGTCGGGCATGCGCGCGCACAGGAACGATCACAACCGTTCGATCAGCCTGCGCGCACTGCTGCCGCTGTTCGCGGTCGACGCGACTTTCGTCAGCCTGCAGAAGGACGTTCGCGCCGACGATGCGGCGGTGCTGAAGCAACGCAACGACATTCTCGATTTCGGCGACGCATTGTTCGATTTCGCCGATACCGCGGCGCTGATGTCCCAGCTCGACATGGTGATCTCGGTCGATACCGGCGTCGCTCACCTGGCCGGCGCGTTGGCCAAGCCGGTGTGGGTGTTGCTGCCGTTCATGCCGGATTGGCGCTGGCTGCTGGAGCGCAACGACAGTCCCTGGTACCCGACCGCGCGGTTGTTTCGGCAATCGCAGAATCGGCGATGGGACGATGTGATCGCGCGGGTGCGCGATGTGCTGCCGTCGATGATTGCGGCGAGACGCTGACCTAGGGGAGTGCGGCCGCGAGCGCGGCCGCGCGTTCCTGCAGGATCGGAATCAGGGAATCGATCGCCGCCACTTTCAGCACCTTGGTGATGTTGGGGTCCGGCGACAGGATCGCGAATTTGCCGCCGCGGCGGATCACCGTGGTGCCGCCCTGGACGAACATGCGCATGCCCAGCGAGCCGAGGAAGCTCACTTCCGACAAATCGACGACCACGGACTGCTTGGAGCCCGCGATGGTGTTGAACGATGTTTCCATCTCGCCGGCCCAGATCGTATCCAGCCGCCCGCGCAGGGCGACGACGGTAATGCCGTTGTCGAGTTCCTGAACGCTCAGGTCCATTCGCTCGCTCCTTATAGTATCGGTACAGTATTCGGTGCGAACCATAAGCACCGGCCGCGCCACCGGCAAGCGCGGGCGCAGGGGCGGCGGTTCACAATCGATGGTTCAAGATTGAACGATCGCACTTGCCGGCCGTTTACCAATCAGGCGGTCCCCGGTCTGCTCCGGGGCCGCGTTTAACCTGCCTGCAAATGACCGGGACCTAGGGTATTTGCACGGGTTGGGGAGGGTGCCGGGGGCTTTCGGTCGCCGGCGCGGTCCTCAATCGATGGGCGTCACCATGTCGGCTATCAACACGATGGGTGCGATCAAGCGTGCAGGCGCGGCTGCACTGGCGATGCTGTACGCCGTCGCCGTGGCGCTGGCGCCGGCGTGCGCGTCCCGCGCCGATATCAACGCGCCGGCGATCGGGGTCCATGCCGCAACGACGACGGCGGTCGCTCGGAACGTCGATTCAAATATCGATTCAAGCATCGGTTCGCTGCGACCGGCGCTGGCATCGCTTGCGCCAAGTCAGCAAGCCGAAAAGCCGTGGACGTCGGCATCTCGGGTCGAACCGTTCGGGGTGCAGCTTGCAGCCGCCGGTGACGCGCGACTCGGAGAGAAATGGCAGGGCGTGCGCGAGGCGATGGCGGCTGAAGCCGACATGCTTGCCCGCTGTCGGGCAGACCGGTTGCATTGTCCCTCGGTCGGGGCGACCCGGTTTCTGGCCATCGTTGACACCGCCGGCAAGCGGGACGGGCGCGCGCGTCTCGGCGCCATCAATCGCGCCGTCAACCTGGCGATCCGGCCGCAGAGCGACCTCGCCCAATATGGCGTAATCGATCGCTGGGCGCCGCCGCTCGATGCGCTGGCGCGCGGTGCCGGCGATTGCGAGGATTACGCGATTACGAAGTACGCCGCGTTGCGGGTAGCCGGCGTCGACGACGCCGATCTGCGCCTGGTGGTGGTGCACGACATCCGCTTGCGGGAAGACCATGCGGTTCTCGCCGCGCGTCTCGACGGCCATTGGCTCGTGCTCGACAACCGTCGCCTGCTGATGCTCGAGGACAGCCAGCTCCCGGATTACGTGCCGCTGTTCATGCTCGGCGACGAAGGCGCCCATCCGGTCGATGGCTACGGCCTGCAGGCCGCCGCGGTCGCGTCACGCGCCAAAGCACTGTAAAATACAGCCCGCGGAGCGCTCGTCGCGCCGACTAATCCCCAATCGTCCACTGCCAAACGGGTTCAGCCTGCCGTCGAAAATGACGGCGTGGCAGACATGTGGTAGGGCAAATATTCCAACCGTGCGGGCCGGCTTCGTCCGGCCCATGCCCGCACATGTCCGGCTCATGTCGCAGTTTTCCCGTCAGGACGAGGCTAGTCTGACCTGCATGACGGCGAAGACCTCCATGTCGGTGCGGTTCTGGGGTGTTCGCGGCAGCATTGCTTGTCCCGGCGCCAGCACCGCGCGCTATGGCGGCAACACGTCCTGCGTCGAGGTGCAGTGCGGCGAGCGCGTGCTGATTTTCGACGCCGGGACCGGATTGCGCGAACTCGGCAAGGCGCTGGCGTCGCGGCCTGCGGTCGAGACCAACATTCTGCTCAGCCATTGCCATTTCGATCATATCTGCGGCTTGCCGTTTTTTGCTCCGTGCTACGTGCCGGGCAACCGGGTGCAGCTCTGGGCCGGCAATCTGCTGCCGGATTTCACGCTGGCGCAGGTGATCCGGCAGATGATGGCGCCGCCGCTGTTTCCGATCGCGGATGACGCGCTCAAGGCCGAGATCGCGTTCCGGGATTTTCGCGCCGGCGAAACGCTCGCGCCGGTCGACGGCGTGACGGTGCGCACCATCGCCCTCAATCACCCGAACGGCGCGACCGGTTATCGCCTGGAATTCGAGGGCTGCTCGGTCGCCTACATCACCGACAACGAACCGACATCGGACGGTCCCGATCCCGCGCTCGCCGCGTTTCTGTCGGATGTCGACGTGCTGATCTACGACTGCACCTACACCGATACGGAATTGCGCGCCCATGTCGGCTGGGGCCATTCGAGCTGGCAGCAGGGTCTGAGCCTGGCGGATGCCGCAAACGCCAAGACCTTCTGCCTGTTTCACCACGATCCCGACCATGATGACGCCACGCTCGATCGGATCGCGGCCGAGGTCGGTGCGCTCCGTAAGGGGGCCCTGGTGGCGCGGGAGGGCCTGGTTCTCCAGGTCAGGGCGTCCGGCGGGCTTAGCGCCCCCCGCAGGATGGGTTTTTCGTGGTTAACAAGACGATAAAAAATAATTGCGATTCGGCCGGAAAAATCACATGCTTGTCATGAGTTTATGGGGCACGGGAGCACCCCCGCGATCAGCCTAGAAATTCGGCAATCGCCTTCCAACCCCCTGCAAACGTTGGACTATTCATGGCGCGAAGCTTGGCGCATTTCTTCGACGACGCCTCGTTCGATTTCCGCGGCGCGCATCAGGTAGTGGCGGCGGATGGCAACGGGCATGCGCCCATTACCATCCCCGACGCGCACCTGCTGTTTTCCGGCGAGTTCAACCGTTCGGGTCCCGACCTGATCATCCACGGCGACCACGGCAATAGCCTGGTGGTCACCGGATACTTTTCCGCCGAACAAACGCCGGATCTGCGCTCGCCCGAGGGCGCCATCCTGGACGCCAAGGTGGTGCAGTTGCTCGCCGGCTCGGCCGCCCCCGGGGCCTATGCCCAGGCCGGAGCCCCGGCGCCCGATCAAGCCGCCATCGGCAAGGTCGAAAAGGCGAGCGGTCTGGTTTCCATCACCCATGCCAACGGCGTCGTGGTTCCGGCCAAGGTCGGCGATCTCGTGCTGAAGGGCGATGTGGTGCAGACCAGCACCGATTCTTCCGTCGGCATCGGGTTCACCGACGGAACGGCGTTCAACCTGTCCGCGGATGCGCGCATGGTGCTGAACGATTACGTGTTCGACCCGAACGGATCCGGCAACAAGGCCTTTATCAGTCTGGTGCAGGGGACGTTCGGATTCCTCGCCGGCAAAGTCGCCAAGACCGGCGACATGAAGGTGGATACGCCGGTCGCCACCATGGGGATCCGCGGCACCGCGGTGTACTCGCATGTCAATCTGGTCGACGGAACCACCGAATATTCGGTCGGTGTCGAGGAGGACGGCGTCACCGTCGGTTCGTTCGCGCTGATCTCGCACAAGGACGGCCACATCTTCGACATCGTCAACGATGCCGATATCGGCACCCGGCTGACGCCGAAGGGCGACGACGTCGAAGTCGAACATTTCCGCAAAACCAGCGGCGATGCGCTGAGCATGAACGCGCTGCTGCGCGACGCTTTCAGCGTGCATCATCTCTACGAAAACAATCCGCTCGGCACGCCGCATTCCACCAACGGCGACCATGGTTCGGGCGAGAATCCGTTGCTGCTGATCACGCCGCCGCCGCCGTTCAATGTTCAGCCGCAGTCGTTTCCGGGCGGCGAGCCACCGCTCAATCCGCCCGGCCCCGATCATGCCGGCAATCCGTTCAACAACACTCTGGTGTCGCCGATCGTGATCACGGTGAACCAGCCGGCACCGCCACCGGCGCCACCGACACCTGTCACGTTGAGCGTGACGATCGAGGGCACGGCGCAGGAAGGCCAAAGGCTGACGGCGATCCCGACCCTGACCGGCTCCAACCAGGTCAACACCCTGGTTTATCAGTGGCAGGTGTTCGATCCGGTGCATCATATCTGGGTCAATATTCCCTTCGCCACCCATGCCGTCTACACGCCGACCGAGAACGACGAAGGCAAGCTGCTCCGGGTCGAAGTGACCTATGCCGCGACTGGCCAGACGGTGGTGGCCGACAGCGCCCCGACAGGCAAGGTGATCGACGAAAATCCGATCCTTGCGGTGTCGGAGAGCGCCGGCCATCAGCGCAACGTCGATTTCGCCGTGGTCGGCCTCAACAGTTCAGTCGCGCTCAATATTCTCGCGCTGGATCCGGACGGCGGCAAAGTCGGGGCCCTGATCTCCGGCCTGCCGCGCGATGTCACCTTGACCGACAGCCGCGGGGACCATCTGCATATCGTCAACGGCAGCATTCTGCTGACGGCCGACGAGCTGTCGGGACTGACGCTGCACACCGGCTATGTCGGCGAGCAGATCAAGCTGACGGTGACCGCCGTCAACATCGAAGAGGGCGGTGTCTCCGCGCCCCAGACGCTGGTGATCGACGTCAGCCCGCATGTCGTCGAGTGGAAGCAGGGCTCCGGCAATTGGTCGGACAGCTGGAACTGGATCGGTGGGGGCCAGGGAGATCACGGCGATCACCGAGACCACGGGCATCAAGGCGATCACCGGGATCGGGGAGATCACGGCGACCATGGTGATCGCGGCGATCACAGAGACACCGTGGAACATCGCGACCACCGATATTTCTGGGATCATCGCGACGGGGATCACCGAGATTCTTGGGATCATCGCGATCACGGTGATCATCGAGATCACGGACACCATTCCGGCCCGGGATCCGATGCGGATGCGTTGATCGATACCAATGGGCGCATCGCGATCGATGATCACGCCAACGCAAACTCGCTGACCGTCAGTTCGAACGGCGCCAATGTGGTGATCGATTCCCACGGCGACCTCGACCTGAGGCATGCCCTGACCCTGGTGAAGGGCAGCGTCGAACTCGACGGCGGTGCGTTGTCGGCGCGGTCGACTGCGATCGAGGCGGACGCAAAATTGTTCGGCCACGGCAGCGTGAATTCCCCCCTCGACAATGCCGGGACGGTCGAAAGCAAGGGCGGCGTGCTCGAGATCAAGGGCGATGTCGCCGGTTCCGGCGCGCTGAAGATCGACAGCGCAAGCACGCTCCAACTCGATCGGGCCGATGCCAACAACGTGACCTTCCTGAACAACGCGGGTCACTCAGGAACGCTGGTGCTGAAGGATTCCTTCGATTTCACCGGCAAGGTCTCCGGGTTCAGCGGCCACGACGGCATCGACCTGAAGGACATCGATTTCAATGATGGCCATATCACCGCGTCGTATTCCCACGGCACGCTGACGGTGAGCGACGGGAGCCACAGCGCGCACATCGCCTTCGATGGGAATTTCACCATCGCCAGCTTTAGTTTCTCCAATGATGGGCACAACGGCACCTTTATCGTCGATCCGGCGCCCTCGAACGTTCCGATGGTCAACAATGGGGCCGGTCCGCTGCAATCGGTCGCCTTCGACCAGAACGGCAACGAGTCCTTTGTCTTTCAGTCGGGGTCCGGGCACGCGCCGGGCACCAACTTTGCCAGTTCCGGCGGCCCCACCCATCCGTTCGCGCCCGACAATTTTGCCAACGGCGATTTCGGCCACTTGCAACCGCTGTTGCAGGCGACCAATGGCGGCCAGGACCCCGGCGGTAACGTCGGCCACGGCGATAATGCCGCTTTGGTAAACGTGCCGGTTAACGGTCTGCACGCATCGGACTTCATTATTCATCACGCTTAGTCCAGATTGGCGCCGCGGCGGAAAGCCGACGGACAAGAGGTGGGTGTCGTGATGGTTTGGTGTGCCCGATTGGCGGGACTTTAAGTCATATGCCAATGGCGTCGCCACAATCTGAACTTGCCAGTGCCTTGCGCGCCTGCCGAAACGCCTTTGTCGGCGTCGCGCTGCTGAGCGGCGTCAGCAACGTGTTGATGCTGACCGGCGCGCTGTTCATGCTCGAGGTCTATGACCGCGTGCTGCCAAGCCGGAGCATGCCGACGCTGATCGGCCTCGGCGTGCTGGCCGGCATTCTCTACGGCTTCCTCGGACTGATCGACATGATCCGCGGGCGGCTGATGACGCGGGTCGGCAATTCACTCGATGAATCCTTGAGCGGCAGAATTTACGACACCATCGTGCGGCTGCCGCTGAAGCTCGGCGGTCTCAACGACGGCATGCAGCCGCTGCGCGACATCGACAATGTGCGCTCGTTTCTCTCCGGTCTCGGACCGATCGCGCTGTTCGATCTGCCCTGGATGCCGCTTTATCTCGGCATCTGCTATCTGCTGCATCCCTGGATCGGGCTGACCGCGCTCGGCGGCGCCGGACTGCTGTTCGTCCTCACATTGCTGACGGAAGTATTGGTGCGCGGGCCGACGCGGCGGGCGACCGGGCTCGCGGTGACGCGGCGGGTGCTGGCGGAGACCAGCCGGCGCAATGCCGACGTGATCGTGGCGATGGGCATGAGCGCCCGGCTGCAGGAACGCTGGAGCGACATCAACGCCAAATATCTGATCACCCAGCAACGGGCGAGCGATCTCGCCGGCGGGTTGGGCGCGCTGTCGCGGGTGCTGCGCCTGATCCTGCAATCGGGCGTGCTGGCGGTCGGGGCCTATCTCGTCATTCACGAAGAGGCCACGGCGGGAATCATCATTGCCGGTTCGATCCTGGCGGCACGCGCGCTCGCACCGGTCGATCTGGCGATCGCCAATTGGCGCGCCTTCGTCGCCTGCCGCCAGAGCTGGGCCCGGTTGTCGAAGCTGCTCGCGCTGATGCCGATGCCCGGCCAGGTGTTGACGCTCCCGGTGCCGACCCAGACGGTGACGGTCGAGGGCGCCAGCATCGTGCCGCCGGGGGCGACCAAGCTCGCGGTGCAGGACGTCAAACTGACGCTGCGGAGCGGGGACGGTCTCGGCATCATCGGCCCGAGTGCGTCCGGGAAATCCTCGCTGGCGAAAATGCTGGTCGGAGCCTGGCAGCCGAGCCACGGCAAGGTCTGCCTCGACGGCGCGGCGCTCGATCAATGGACGCCGGATGCGCTTGGCCGGCACATCGGCTATCTACCGCAGGAGGTCGAATTGCTGGCGGGAACCGTGGCGGAAAACATCTGCCGCTTCGAGCCGGGACAGAATTCGGAGGCGATCGTCGCGGCGGCGAAGGCCGCCGGCGCGCATGATATGATCGCGTCCCTCAACGACGGCTATGAGATGCAGGTCGGCGAACAGGGCGCGTCGCTCTCGGCCGGCCAGCGGCAATGGATTGCGCTCGCCCGGGCGCTCTACCGGGATCCGTTCTTTGTCGTGCTCGACGAACCGAACTCCAATCTCGACTCCACCGGGGAGGAGGCGCTGACCCGCGCCATGCTGGGCGTGCGCCATCGCGGCGGCATCGTGGTGGTGGTCGCGCATCGCCCGAGCGCACTTGCCGCCGTCGACCTCACGCTGGTGCTCAATCAGGGCCGGGTGCAGGCGTTCGGACCGCGCGACGAGATCCTGGCCAAGGTGCTGCGTCGCGACCCGGTGCTGCCGCGTCCGCTCAAGGTGGTTGTCGATAAGGACGTGGTGAGCTCATGAACGACAATCAACCCACCTCGCATCGCGTATTGCGGTCGCATCGCTCGATCCGGCGCCACCTGCGGGTCGGTATCGCGCTCGTTGTTCTGCTGTGCGGGGGCGTCGGCGGCTGGGCGGCCACCACGCGGCTGTCCGGCGCGATCATTTCCTCCGGTTCGGTGGTGGTCGATTCCCACGTCAAGAAAGTACAGCATCTGACCGGCGGCGTGGTCGGCGAGGTGCGGGCCCACGACGGCGACCACGTGAATGCCGGCGACGTGGTGGTGCGGCTGGACGACACCATCACGCGTGCGAGCCTTGCCATCGTCACCAAGGGCCTCGATGAACTGATGGCGCGCCGGGCGCGGCTCGAAGGCGAGCGCGATCGCCTGGATCAAATTACGTTTCCGGACTCATTGTCCCGCCGCGCTGACGATCCGCAGGTCGCGCGCGTTCTGTCGGGCGAGCGCAACCTGTTCGAACTGCGGCGCTCGGCCCGGCTCGGCCAGAAGGCGCAGCTCGGCCAGCGCGTCGTCCAGCTCGAACAGCAGATCGACGGCTTCAAGGCGCAGGCGGAGGCCAAGGTCAAGGAAGTCGAGCTGATCAACCGCGAGCTCGAAGGCGTGCGCGATCTGTGGACGCAGCGGTTGACGCCGCTGAACAAGTTGACGGCGCTGGAACGCGAGGCCGCGCGGCTCGAAGGCGAACGCGGGCAGATGATTTCCTCGGTCGCCCAGGCCAAGGACAAGATCACCGAGACCCAGTTGCAGATGATCCAGATCGACCAGGATCTCGCCAGCGACGTCGCCAAGGAACTGCGCGAGACCGACGCCAAGATCGACGAATATGTCGAGCGCAAGGTCACCGCGGAGGATCAGCTCAAGCGGATCGATATCCGCGCGCCGCAGGACGGAACCGTGTTCCAGTCTTCGGTGCACACAGTCGGTGGCGTGATCGCGCCGGGGGATGCGATCATGCTGATCGTGCCGGGTGCCGACAATCTCACCGTCGAGGCCAAGATCGCGCCGCAGGATATCGATCAGGTGCGGGTCGGCCAAAAGGCCATCCTGCGGCTGACGGCGTTCAACCAGCGGACCACGCCGGAGCTCAACGGCATCGTCAGCCAGATCGCCGCCGACACTACCACCGACCAGCGCACCGGACAGAGCTTCTACATCACCCGGGTGGCGATGCCGGCGGAGGAATTGTCCCGGCTCGGCGACATCAAGCTCATTCCCGGCATGCCGGTGGAAGTGTTCATCCAGACCGGCGAGCGCGAAGTGCTGAGCTATCTGATCCGGCCCTTGCGCGATCAGCTGGCGCGGGCGTTCAAGGAGAAGTAGCGTCCGCCATGGAGTGCGCGTGTTCGGGGGACGTCCGATTCAATCCGCTGCCACATTGACGGGATTTCGCGCCGGCGCGCTGGCGCGGCTGGCGGCCCGGATCGGGGCTGGGCGTGCCATTGCTCTGGTTCTGGCGCTGGCGCTTGCCTGCCTGCGGATCTGGGATCCGCCGGCCCTGGAAGAGCTGCGGCTGCAATCCTTCGATTTCTATCAATTGCTCAAGCCACGCGAGGTCACCGCCCGGCCGGTGGTCATCGTCGATATCGACGAGGAAAGCCTGCGGTCCCTCGGACAATGGCCGTGGCCGCGAACCATCATTGCAGACCTGGTCAATCGTCTGACCGAACTCGGCGCCGTCGTGGTCGGTTTCGACGTGGTATTTCCCGAGCCGGATCGCTACTCGCCCGGCAGCGTCATCGATATCGTGCGCGGTCTGGACGATGCGACCCGGACGCGTATCGGGGCGCTGCCGAGCAATGACCAGGTGCTGGCCGAGGCGTTTCGCAAAGGCCGCGTGGTGGTCGGTGAATCCGGTGTGCGCGGGCTGAATGGCGAGGGCGCGCCGCTGCGCCAGGTCGGCCTCGCTGCTATTGGCGGTGATCCCGGCCGTTATCTCGTCACGTTTCCCAACGTGCTCGGCAATGTGCCCATCCTGGAGAACGCGGCCGCCGGACGCGGATTGTTCACCATCCGCTCCGAGCGCGATGGCATTGTCCGTCGGGTTCCGCTGGCGATGAAGGCCGAGGGCGTGATCATTCCCTCGCTCAGTCTCGAGATGCTGCGGGTGGCGGGCGGCGCGGGGCCGATGGTCGTGCGCTCCGACCAGGCCGGCATCGCCGCGATCGGTGTTCCCGGACTGGAACTGCCGACCGATCGCAATGGACAGATCTGGGTGCATTTCAGTCCGCACGACCGCGCCCGTTATGTCTCCGCCCATGAGGTGCTGAACGGACAGGTCGTGCGCGAGCGGCTCGATCACAAGCTGGTGCTGATCGGCACCTCCGCGATCGGGTTGTTGGATCGGCAGACGACGCCGATCGATCCGTCGATGCCCGGCGTCGAAATCCACGCGCAGATCATCGAGAACGCGTTGACGGGTTCGTGGATTTCCTATCCCGACTATGCGATCGCCGTCGAACTCACGGTCGCGATGCTGGCGTCGCTTGCAATCATTGTCCTGGTGCCGGTGCTCGGCGCCGCGACGGTTGCGGCGCTGGGGGTGATCATCGCCGGTTCGCTGGTCGGGCTGTCCTGGCTGTTCTACGCCTGGTTCGGGATCCTGCTCGACTTCACCTATGCGCTGCTGACGACGGTGATCGTGTTCGTGGCGATGGTGTTCACCAATTATCTGCGCGAGCAGGCGCAACGCCAGCAAATCCGCTCGGCATTCGGCCAATATCTGTCTCCCGCGCTGGTCGAACAATTGGTGCAGGCGCCGGAAAAGCTCGTGCTCGGCGGAGAAGAGCGCGAGATGAGCATCATGTTCAGCGACGTGCGCGGCTTCACCACGATTTCCGAACTCTACCGCCACGATCCGCAGGGCCTGACGTCGCTGATGAATCGCCTGCTGACGCCGCTGACCAATGCGATCATCGATCACAAGGGCACGATCGACAAATACATGGGCGACGCGGTCATGGCGTTCTGGAACGCGCCATTGACCGACGCCGATCACGCCGCCAATGCCTGCGCCGCCGCCCTCGACATGTGCGAGCGTCTCAAGACGCTCAACCGCGAACGCGAGGACGAAGCAGCGGAGCGTGGGCAGGCATTCGTGCCGATCCGGATCGGCGTCGGCGTCAATACCGGCACCTGCGTGGTCGGCAACATGGGGTCGGATCTGCGGTTCGATTATTCGGTGCTCGGCGACGCGGTCAATCTGACGTCTCGGATCGAGGGCCAATCCAAGACCTACGGGATACCGATTATCATCGGCGCGAAAACCAGGCAGGCGATCGGCGACAGATTCGCGGTGCTGGAACTCGATATCGTCCGGGTGAAGGGCAAGTCGGAGCTGGAGGTGGTCTACGGCATATTCGGAGACGCCGAGGTTGCGCGGGACAGCGACTTTTGCCGGCTCGCCGAATTCAATCGGGAGATGCTGGCATCCTATCGCAGTCGCGACTGGGCCAAGGCCATCGATGCCCTGACGCAGGCGCGGGCGCTGGGACAGCGGTTCAATCTGGGCGCGTTCTACGATCTCTACGGCTTGCGCATCGCGGGCTTTCGCGCCGATCCGCCGCCCAGCGACTGGACCGCGGTGTATGTGGCGGAGGAGGGGTAGAGGGGTTCGGCAACACGCCAGTCATTCCGGGGCCGACCGAAGGTCGGAACCCGGAATCTCGAGCAGTCTGGACGCCGCACCTCACGCGTATGAATCTCTCGAGATTCCGGATTCGCGCCTTCGGCGCGCCCCGGAATGACGAAGAAAATGTTTCGGCAGCCTTCTCGTGATCAGCTCTCGCTCTGCTTCAGCGCGATGCAGGTGATGTCGTCGAACTGCGGCGCGCCTTTGGAGAATTCCGCGACCTCGCCGATGACCCGGTCCACCGCTTCGCGCGCCGATCGCTCACGCATGGCGACCAGGGCCTGTTCAAGCCGTTCGACGCCGAATTGCGCGCCGGCGGCGTCTTCGGCCTCCGTCACGCCGTCGGTGTACAGGAGCACGAGGTCGCCGGGCGACAGCGCAACCGATTGCGCCTTATAGGTGATGCCCTGTTCGATCCCCAGCGGCGGGCTGGTGGCGCGCAGGCTCTCGAAGCGGCCGTCGGCCTTGCGGACGACCAGCGGCGGATTGTGCCCGCAATTGCAATAGGTCAGCAGGCCGGAGGAGGAGTCGAGCACGGCGCAGAACAGGGTCGCGAACATCATTTCCCGGTTGGTGGCGACCAGCAGGTCATTGGCGCGTTCGATCTCGGTTTGCAGGTCGAGGCCCTCGCGCACCACCAGCCGGATCACCGTTTGCGTCACCGCCATGAACAGCGAGGCCGGCACGCCCTTGCCGGAGACATCGCCGATGGTGATCACCAGCCGATCCTGGTCGAGCGAAAAGATGTCGTAGAGGTCGCCGCCGACTTCGCGCGCCGGCCGCATCTCGGCGTGAATGTCGAAGCGACCCTTGACCACGTCGGCCGGCAGCGCCGACGGCAGCATGGCGCGCTGGATGGCGGCGGCGCTCGCCATCTCCTCGTGCTGGGAGCGCCGCAGCACGATCTGTTCGGCCATGCGGCGAAAGCTGTGGCCGAAATTGACGATTTCCGGGGTCGGGTGCAGCAGCTTGTCGAGAATGCCGAGATCGAAATCGTGGTGCTCCAGGGCCGACAGCGCATTGGTGTAGAGCCCGATGGCGTGATTGAAATTGCCGACCTGGCGCCCGAGCCCGGTAATGACCGAGCGCAGCAGGGCCGGATCGCTGTCGCCGGCCTTCAGCAACAAGGCGCGATCGAATTTGAGCACGCGGACCGCGCTCAGGGTGCGCACGGTCGCGGTTCTCGGCAGCTCGGCAAACACGCCGATCTCGCCGATCATGGCGCCGCTCGCAATGCGGGCGAGCCGGACCTCGCCATAGGCGGTGTCGACCTGGATTTCCAGTTCGCCGTCGAGAATGAGATAGGCCGCGTCGCTCAGATCTCCCTGCCGGACCAGGGCCTGGTCGGGGCCAAGATCCATGCGTTCGCCGCGTTCGAGCAGTTCGTCAAGCGTCGTCGGGGATAATCGGCCGAGAACCGGGTTCGATCGCGCGACGGTTGCGATCGCCGGATCTGCACTCTTGGTCATGTCTGCTGGGCCATCCCCTGAACCACCCCTCGTGCGCCGCCCATCGATCGGCCATCATAGCGGAGGCGTCGGCCGGTTGAACCCTGAAGTTCGCGGCAAGCTTAATTTGCAGGCCGCAGCGCTGCCTTCAGGTGGTCGCCGGGAAAGTGAAGCGGAGGCAGTTCAGGTCGGCCACGCGCTCGTAGCGCATGGTGGCGGCAAATTTTCGCATCAGATGCACGCCGAGGCCGCCGATCCGGGTGGTTTCCAGCGTTGCCGCCGGTTGCGCCGGGGCGACGCCGGTCGGATCGAACGGCGGTCCATCGTCTTCGATGCGAAGTTCGAAGGCGTCGTCGCAGCGATGCAAGGTGACGATGATGCGGGACGCCTTGCCCTCGGTCTTGCCGTGCATGATGACATTGGCCACCGCTTCATCGAGGCAGAGCTGAATGGCGAATGATGTCGTTGCGTCAACGTCGGCGCGCTGGACTGCGTCCTCGATCCAGGGGGCGAGCCGCTTCAGCTCCTGAAACTCGTTTCGCAGGATCAGGTGGGCGCCATCTTCCGTCGTCGATGCGTTGTCGCCCACGGATGCACCGGTTCAGCCGGCCGAGCCCGATACCGCGGCGATCGCGGCACTTCGATCATCGAAAATCGGAATCAGCGTGTCGGTTTTCGCGGTGGTGAGGACCGCGCGGACATTGGCATCGGGCGACAGGATGACCAGCTTGCCGCCCTTGCTCTTCACGGCTCTGGCCCCGAGCAGCAGCACGCGAATGCCGAGTGACGTCAGCAGATTGACATCCGAGAGGTCGACGACGACGGCGCGCTTGGCGCCGGCGACCGCATTGAACTTCAGATCGATCGAATCGGCGCCCGCGGTATCAAGCCGGCCGCGAAGGATGACGTTGGTCACCCCGCCGGCGACATCTTCGACCACCATTTCCATGAACCTGCTCTCCTTGGCTGGCGCGCGCGATGACGACCCGGGCGATGCCGAAGCGGGGCCCGGACGCCGCCCACCGACAGTGCGCGCCCGTTGTCCATTGTCGGCATGAAACCGCCACGGAATCAATGCTCTTGCTGAGGCCGTGTGGGTTTTGCCGCCGTGCAGCAGCGGTATGACCGGGGTGTTACAGATTTGTGACGGGGTCGGCGCGCGGCGGGCAGGGCGCGCTCAGTGGGCAAAGTGCAACCGCACCATGGTGCGGCCGTCGTTATGCGTCGCGGTCATCCGGTCGGCGTGGCGCCGGATCAGAAATCCGGCCAGCCGGCGCGGTCCATGGTCGGTGTCGAGGATTTCCTCGTGGGTCGGCGGCTGGTCGGGAAACTCCAGCGCCGCCCCGGTATAGGTCAGCACGACGTCGACGTCGAATTCGTCGTAGCTGACTTCCAGCGCGATCGGTTCCCTGACCGCGCAGGCGTCGATCACCGCTTCCACTGTCTGCTGGACCCCGAACTCGACCCGGTCGATGACGTCGCGCCGGGCGCCCCAGAGTCCGGCATTGCGCTCGATGAAGTCGCTGATCGCGGTGGTGTCGGCTTTGCCTGGATCGATGGTCATCTCGACCCGGCGACGAATGCCGAGCCGAAACACCAGATTGAGCGAGAGCGCGACCAGGGTTGCGAGCACCAGGGGGGAAGTGACCAGCGGCTGCGCCCAGGGCGGCGCGCCGGCGAAGGCGGTCGGATAGACCGACACCATGATGAATGCCATCATCCCCATGCCGATCACGAGCGTGCGGCGGGCATCGAGCACCCGGGAGCTAATGATCTGCACACCGCTGATCATGATGAACACCGCGGTGAACAACAAAGCCGCCGCCATCACCGGGCGCGGCATGATGGTCAGGACGCCGAGCAGGGTCGGCTGCAGCGCGGCGACCGCGAGAATCGCGGCGACGGCAAACGCAATGATCCGGCTGGTGACGCCGGTGGCAGCCACCAGTCCCACATTGGCGGTCGAAATGGTCAGGCCATAGGTCCCGAGCAGGCCGGCAATGACCGCCGCGATGCCGTCGCCGAAAATGCCGCGGCTGATCGACACCATATCGGGGCGCACCCATTCGGCGTCGGTGATCCGTTGATAGGTCGTCACGACCGCGGTGGCGCTCATCGCCGCGGCCAGTCCGCTGACCGCGAACGGCACCAACATGGTCCAGTCGAACGACCAGGTGAGATAGGAAACGCTGGGCACCGCCAGCACCGGCCGGCTCAGCACCGCGGCGACATCGTGCGCGGTCAGCAGGCCGAGCAGGGCCGACACGCCATAGCCCGTCGCCATCCCGATCAGGATGCAGAACAGGCGCAGCCGGCCCTTGTTCCAGATATTGAGGCCGATCATGACGGCAAGCGCGCTCGCGGCAACGATGCCCTCGCGCGCGGGCAGCGCGCCCGAGGGATTGTCTTCCAGCAACAGGTGAACGGCGGCGAGGCCGATGATCACGCCGACCAGGAACACCACCAGCCCGGCGGATTCCGGCGGGATGAATGCGCGCAGTCGCGACCATACGCGCGACAGCACGATTTCGATGACGCCGGCGAACACCGTCATGCCCCATAACAGCGGCAGGCCGCCGGCCTTGAGCGCGAGCAGCGAGGGCGCGAGATAGACGCCGGTAAAGATCGACGGCGCCAGCAGGCGGCTACCGATCGGGCCGCGCGGCAGCGCCTGCAGCAACGTCGCCACCGCCAGCACGATCAGTCCCCATTGCATCATGCTGATCACCTGATCCGCCGGCATCTTGCTTTCGCGCGCGATGATCAGGGGATAAATCATAAAGATCGCGATGACGCCGACGTGTTGCAGGGCGCTGATCCAGATCACGACCGGCGGCGGCGTCTCATCCAGGCCATAGACCAGCGTCGCCGGCTTCTTTTTGCGGGCGCCCTGCGGCGGTGCCGAAGGCGCGGCAAGGAGCGATTGCGGCAGGTGCGCGCGCACGCGGGCGAGCGCGTTGCGTCCGGTGGTGCGAATCCGTTCCGCGCGCGCCGATGTCAGGAATCCGGGCCGGACGTTTTTCATGGCAATGATCTCCGCATCGTCTGCCGCAGACGACCGCGAATGGCCGCCGGTCGGTTCAACGCATCGAGAGATGCGCAGCCGCCGCGTCATAGGTCGGAAATATGTCGATCAGGGAATCGCATCCGGTGAGGTCGAAGACCTCCTTGACCGGCTTGGAGAGCGAGCATAGCGCCAGCCGTCCGCCGACGGATTTGAGCTGCTTGGCGAGCAGCAGGATGGTGCGGAGCCCGGCGCTGCTCATAAAGGTCACTCCGGAGAGATCGAGCACCAGCTGGGTGTGCCCCTCCTCGAGCCGCTTCAACAGGTCCTTTTCGAAGGCCGGACTGGTGGCGCTGTCGAGGCGCCCCTTCGGACGGATCACCGAAACCTGGTCAGCCATGGATTACCTGCCCGTCATTACCGCTGCAGGCCCTGATTTGCCGGCAACGTGGTTCCCGCCGCGGAACCCTGGCGGAACTGCGAAGGGAACCCTGGAATCGCGGAAATCCTAGCAGGATTAGCCTGCGCGCGCGTCATTCGGATTTGAAGTTATTGCGCAAGCCTGCTGCAATGGGGACCGCAATGTGCGATCTCCGAGAGGCCGCGCGATGCGGAGAGAGCAACAAGCCACCCGGCCCCCGTCGAGGGATGCCCGGGCAAGGCTGACGGGGTCATCGGGGGATGCAGCAAGGCAGGTCTGCTGGCGCATTATTCGCCGGAACGGTGTCGGGATTCCGCGCGCTCGGTGCCTCGGCTGCGCGCGCGCTGGAACTCGGCGACATCGGCGGCTTGCCGGGCTGGAGCCGGGAACTTAGCGCCGGCTTCATCGCGGCGCTCTCCGCCCTCACCAACTGCTTTGCTTACGGCGCCCTGATTTTTTCCGGTCCGCTGCATGCCTTTCTCGCCCAGGGCATCGCGGCGTCGTTGATGACCTGCTTTGCGACCGCGCTCGTCTATACGCTGATGAGCCGCTTCAAGACCGCGATCGCCGCGCCGATCGCCAATACCTCGGCGCTGCTGGCGGTGCTCACGGCTTCGCTCGCCCCTGCCATGACCGGTTTGCCGCCGCGCGAGGCGTTGGCGCTCGGCTACGCCGCGCTGTTTGCGGCGACGCTGGCGTCGGCGGGCGCGCTGGTGCTGCTGGGATCGATGCGGGCCGGCAAATTCGTGCGTTTCATTCCCTATCCCGTCATCGCCGGCTTCATGGGGGCGACCGGCTGGCTGGTGGTGGCCGGTGCGCTGAAAATGGCGACCGACGTTCCCGCCGAGTTGCGGGCGCTGCCGAACCTGTTGCATCCGCGCGAGGGGCTGCTGCTGGTGCTGCTGCTTGGCTGGACTGCGATCTTGTGGGTCACGACGTTGCGGATCAAGCATCCGCTGACCTTGCCGATCGCGCTGGTGGTGGCGTCGGTGGTTACCGATCTGGTGCTGAAACTGCTTGGGGTGTTCGGCGCAGACGCGCAGACGCGGGGCATTCTGTTTTCCATTAGTGGCACTGGCTGGCCGGGCATCCCGCTCTTGAACGGGGATTATGCGCATGCCGATTGGCACCTGCTGCTGCCGGTGAGCGGCGCGATCGTGGCGGTCGTGATCATTTCGGTGCTGCAGAATCTGTTTCTCACCACCGGGCTCGAGCTTGCCACCCGCACCGAGGTCGATCTCGATCGCGAAATGCGCAGCATGGGATGGGCCAATCTCGTCTCCGCAGGGCTCGGCGGATATGTTGGGCAAGTGGCGTTGAGCGCGACGACGGTCAATCGGGCGGCGGGCGGAACCACGCGCGTCACCGGCATCGTTGTCGCCTTGATCGCGCTGATGTCACTGTCGGGCGCCAGCAGCGTGCTGGATTTCATTCCGCGCTTCGTGCTGGGGGGCGCGCTGCTGATGCAGGGGTTGCGGCTGTTGCAGGAATGGGCGCTCGCCACCTACCGGACGTTGCCGCGGATGGAATGGCTGTTGGTGATCGGGATCATCGTGGTGACCGCGTGGCTCGGCTTTGTGCAGGCCGAACTCGGCGGTCTCTTGGTCGCGTGCGTGCTGTTTGCACTCAGCGTCAGCCGCGCCGATGTGGTGCGGACAGTCGCCGGTCTCGACGAGCGCGCGTCCTTGATGGTGCGCCCGGAGCCGGAGATGCGAACGCTGGCGGCGCACGGTGCCGAGGTGCAGGTGCTGGAGCTGCGCGGCTACGTATTCTTCGGCTCCGCCTACAGCATGCGGGACAAAGTGAAGGCGCTGGTGGGCGAACGCCGGTTGACGATGGTGATGTTCGATTTCAGCCGGGTCCTGGGGATCGATTCCTCCGCGGCGGCGACCTTGGTCGGCATCGTGCGCTGGCTCCGAGACCGCGGCGTGCAGCAACGGGTGGTCGGATTGGCGCCGACGGCATTGCAGGCGATGGGCACCGGTCTCGGCAAGGACGTCGTGGTGCACGATCTCAACGAAGCGCTCGAACAGGCGGAAGACGCGGTGCTGGCGGCGCACGCGGCGGAGGCACGGTCAAGTCCGGCGTTCGTCGACTGGCTGGCGGAGCTGCTCGGCAGTCCTGCGTTCGCCGGCGCCCTGCAACGGCGGCTGGTGATGACGTCCCATCCCCGCGGCAGCTATTTGTGTCGCCAGGGCGATCCAACCGACGACCTGTTCCTGATCGAGAGCGGGCGCTTGAGCGCGGTGGTCCAACGCGACAACGGCGCGCCGACGCGCGTGCGGGTGTTCGGCCCGCATACGGTTGTCGGCGAGATCGCGTTTGTGCTGGGTGTGCCGCGCACCGCGAGCTTGCGTGTCGATCAGGACGCGATCGTCTGGTCGCTCGACCGACGCACCTTCGGCGAACTCAATAACGACATGACATTCGCCTTGTTGCAGCATGCGCTGCGCGTTCAGTCCGAGCGGCTTGCTTTCGCCACTCGCCAGATCGCCGCCCTGCAACGCTGAATGCACTTTTTCAGGAAAACCGTCCCGAGTCATTCCGGGACGCGGGTGTCAACCCGCGAACCCGGCATCCCGAGAGACCGCAATTTGTGAAGCGCGCTTGCTGGTCAAGATTCCGGGTTCGGCGCTTGCGCGCCGCCCCGGAATGACCAAAAAACATTTCAGCATTCGCTAAAACGCGCGTCTTCGGCTCAATCCCACGATCAGCAGAAGCACGATCGCGCCAACGGTCGATGCGGCGATTTCAGCGCCGATCCCGGCGCCCAGATGCAGGCCGAGGCGCGGAAACAACAGGCTCGCGATCAGCGCGCCGACGATTCCGACCACGATATCGCCGATCAGGCCAAAGCCGGTCCCGCGCACGATCTGTCCGGCGAGCCAGCCCGCAACGGCGCCAATCAACAAGATGACCAGCAAGCTTTCGTTTGAGAGATGCATCGCAGTGTCTCCGGGTTCAACACATGTCCGCCAATCAACGCGGCTGCGGCTCAACGACGGATTTCGCGATCGGTTCCGCGCCAGGCGACGTTCAACGACAGGAACTTTTTGGGGGTTGAGTGGTTGGTTTCGCGGCAATCGGGCTGAAGAAACAGGAGATGGGCGATGGGTTACATTCTGCTTTGGTTGATCGGCCTGCCGCTTCCGATCATTCTGCTGCTGGCCTTGCTGCATTGATCGCGCAGGCCGATAGCCCATCCCGGAGTCTCTCCCGCGCGATGGCCGCCGTCGGTCAACATCGAGGCTACTCGGGGTCCTTCGTTGGTGCGGCATTGGAGACGAGCTCGCCAATCAGGATGCGCAACTCGTCGAGCGAGGGAATATCCATCAGCAATGCGACGTATCCCCGAATTTCCTTGTGGCTGATCTCGAATTTGATGTGGAGGAAAAGCACCGGGGTGGTCGGGGTTTTGCTCTGCTCGAACATCTGCCGACCGTTGCTGCGAACGACGATCGGCAGCGACATGGTCAATGTGCGCTTGAGCAGATTGGCGATCGTCGCCACCCAGCTGTTAAGGATAATGTTGCCGGTTTCCGCCAGCGCCTCGTCCTCGAGAGCGACGATATCGTCCAGGGATAGCTGCCCGCCGACCACCGCTCGCACCAGTTCAAGACTGTTTGCTTCCGGAAAGATCAGCAGGGCCCGCCCGGCGAACGCCCCGCTGAAATCCTGACGTACCGCCACCAGATTGGGATCGTCCGGCTTGGCCACGATCGCTGCTGCCGCTTCCTGGGTCAAAATCTCCACATTGGGTACAGACAACAGAACTTCATGTTTGACCATCTGTCGCAGGCTGCTGGCGGCCCGGGCCATGGCGATGTTGGACACTTCACTGAGCGCGTCACGCTCCATCTCGCTGAGGGAGGCCCACTGACCAGCGTTCATGGTGGTTTCGCTTTCCATTCTGACGGAACCCTGACGTGAACGGCGTGACTTTGATCGCTGCACGGCAGTTTACCTATCGCATTGAAAGATTTATTTGTTTCCGCTTCTGAGGGAGCAAAACATAGCGCACGATGGGTGAATTGGGTAGGTTCGCTGGTCCCTGCAAAGAGTGTTTTCGAAGGTTTGAGAACGATGGCGAAGATATCAGACGGGAAGCCCAGCAACGCCAACGGCGTTCGATCCAAGGATAGCCCCCGGGTTCGGCCCTCGGCGGCGACCCGCGCCGAGCGACCGGCCAACACGCGCGCCGCCAGCCAGGCGAAATCGCTGATGAAGACTGGCGATCTCGCAGCTCTCGCCCCTCGCGGCGGCAACGGCCGGCGTCTCTCCAGTGGCGCGGCTTTGCCGGCGACAACATCTGCCAAGAAGCGCCGGCCGCACCATGTGGCGCCGGTGAATTCCGCCGACCGCCGGCAGAAAATCGAAGAGCGCGTCGCAGCCGCGAGCGAGGAGCTCACCGGCGGCATCAGCGAGGCGGCCTCCGCGGCCGAACAGCTGCGCCGGGCGATGGAGCAGATTGCCAGCGGCGCCGAGGAAGCGGCGAGCGCGTCGCAGCAGACGTTATCGGTGGCGATCAATACCGCTTCGGCCCTGGCTCACGCCCGCGATCGGGCGGAAACGGTGCGCCGGCGCACCGAATCGCTGCAGACCCTGTTGACGGAAACCTCCAACCAGGTCGGCGCCTGGGCCGGCAATATCAAGCGCAACGGCGAACGCCAGGCAGGATCGGTGTCCATCATCGCGCAACTGAGCCAGCAGGCGCTGAGCATCGGCGAGGTGACCAAAACCGTCGGCGAAGTTTCCGACCAGACCAATCTGCTGGCGCTCAACGCTGCCATCGAGGCGGCACGCGCCGGCGATCATGGCCGGGGCTTCGCGGTCGTCGCCGACGAGGTGCGGGCGCTGGCCGAGACGTCAGAGAAGAGTGCGCGCGACGCGCAGGACTTGGTCGCCCACATTCAGGAGCAGGTCACGTCGGTGGCCGCCAAAATCAAAATCGCCGCCGATGGCGCGACCGCGGAAGCGACCAAGAGCGAAACCGTGATTCGCGCCTTGACGGAATTGCGCAAGGCGGTCGGTACGTTGGCCGATGGCAGTCGATCGATTGCGGCTGCGGCCGCGGATGCCGAATTGGCCTCGCGCGAAGCGCAGAAGGGCGCCGAGATCATTTCCTCTGCGGCCGAGGAGCAGGCGGCGGCCTCCGCCGAAGCGCTTCGGACCGTGGAGCAGCAGACGGTGGCGCTGGAACAAAGCCAGAGCGCCACCCAATCGGTCTCGGCCATGGCCGGCAATCTCACCGCTGATGGCGGCGCGGAGCGACTGTCATCGGCGGCAGAGCAATTGTCGACGGCGGTGCAGGAAATATCGCAGGCGTCGGCGCAGATCACGGTGGCGATCGAGCAGATCAGCCGTGGCGGCCAGCAGCAGGCCGCAGCGACGCAGGAAGCCAGCGCCTCCCTGCTGCAGGTCGAAAAAGCGGCCGTCACGGCCCGCCAGAATGCGGAGCAGGGGTTGGATCATGCCCGCGGCATTACCGAGATGCTGACTGAAATCCGGGTGACGGTGTCGGATTTGTCGACCGGCGTGGCGCGATCGCTGGACACCACGCGCGAGAGCCTGCAATTGATCGCGGAACTTGAAGGCATCGGACGCCGCGTCGACAAGATCGTCGACGGCATCGGCATGGTGTCGATCCAAACCAACATGCTGGCGGTCAGCGGCTCGGTCGAGGCGGCACGTGCCGGCGACCTCGGCAAGGGATTCGCCGTGGTGTCGAAGGATATTAGAAGTCTGGCGCGCGATTCCGGCGAAAATGCCGGACGGATCAAGGACACTATCAGAAGCATCCAGGACCAGATGGCGACGGTCCGGCGGGAACTCGAACAGGTGATCGGGGCGGCCGAGGCGGAGAACCAAAAGACGCATGCGATCTTGTCCGGCGTCGGCACCGTCGAAACAGACATGGGCGAGATCGCGCGCGACAACGAACAGATCCTGGCCAATGCGGACAGCATCCTCGCCTCGATGAAGGAGGCCGCGCTCGGCGCCCAGCAGGTGGCGGCAGCCGCCGAGGAAGCGGGCAGCGCTTCGGCGGAAGCCGCGGCGGCCGCCAAGCAGCAGGCCCGCGGTGCGGAGGATCTTGCGGCGGCGATCGAAGAGATTGCCTCGCTGGCACAGGAAATCCAGAGCCGCCATGGCTAAGAACAGCCGACGCGCCGTTCGTTCCGGCGCCGCGCCGCCGGGTGCGGAAGCGGCCGAGGTCGTTGCGCGCCCGGAAGCGGGCACGGGCGAACAGCATTTTGTGGTGTTTCAGATCGCCGACGGCGCGTTCGCGCTGCGGCTCGACGACGTCGGCGAGATCGTCAGGATGCCGCGCCTCGCGCAGATGCCGCTGGCGCCGCGCAGTCTTCTCGGGCTCGCCAATCTGCGCGGTGTTGCGCTTCCGGTCGTCAGCGTGCGGCGTCTGCTCGGCTGGCCGGACGCGCCGCCGGACGAGGCCACCCGGCTGGTGGTGATGGGGCGCGGCGCCCCGGTCGCGTTCATGGTCGATCGGATTCATCATCTGCTGGCGATACCGCAGGAGCAGATCGAGCGGGCGGACGCCGCCGCGGGTTCGGTCAACCCGGACCTGCTCGCGGGCGCGATCAAGGGCGCCGAGGGCGACAGCACGATCAAGATTCTGGATCCCGCTCGGCTCTTGCGCAAGGAGTTCGCGCAGCTTGGACGGGGCGGTCCGCGGGCGCACGCGGGCGCAACGACGACGGCGATCGCCGACACCGAAACCGAACGGCGGCAACGCGTCTCGCTGGTCAGCCTGGTGCTGGCGCAGCAGGAATATGCATTGCCGCTCGATCGGGTCCGGGAAATCATTCCACTGCCGGAACAGATCTCGGAGGTGCCGCGCAGCGAGACCGCCGTGCTCGGCGTGGTGACGCTGCGCGACCGGCTGCTGCCGCTGGTGTCGTTGCGGGCGCTGCTCGGCATGCCGAGCCATGTCGAGCGCAAGGAGCGCGGCAAGGTGGTGGTCATGGCAGTCGGAGGCGGCAGCGTCGGCATGGTCGCCGACGGCACCCGCGAGATCCTTCGGGTCGATCCGGACATGATCGATCCGGCGCCGGCGCTGCTCACGCGCGGGGCCGGCGATGCCGAAATCTCGGCGATTTGCCGGCTCGAGGGCGGCAAGCGGCTGGTTGCGGTCTTGTCGCCGGACCGGCTGTTGCGATCCGAATTGATGGCCAGGGTTCTCGCCGACCAGAGCGGCGACGAGGATACGCAGAGCGCGACGAAAGAGCACGCCATGGATGACGAGCAGTTTGTTGTTTTCAAGCTCGGCGATCAGGACTACGGGCTTCCGATCGGCGCGGTCGAAGAGATCGCGCGGCGGCCGGCCAGCATCACCCGAATTCCGAAGGCGCCGAAGTTCATCGACGGCGTCATGAATTTGCGCGGCGCGGTGGTTCCGATCATCGATCTGCGGCGCCGGTTCGAGCTTGGTGCCAGGGAGCCGAGCGGGTCGCAACGGATTCTGGTGCTGGCGGTGCGCGAGCGCAAAGCGGGGTTCATGGTCGACGGGGTTTCGGAAGTGCTGAAGGTGCCGGCGGAGTTCATCCGGCCGGCGCCGGAACTGTCGCGGGAGCAGATGCGCCTGATCGGGCGGGTCGCCAACCTGGATCTGCAGGGAAGGATGATCCTGCTGATCGATCCCGCCCATCTGCTCGACCAGGTGGAGGAGGATGCGCTGATCGCCTTCGCGCGCGCCAATCGCGACCGGGCCTTGGCTTCGTGATCAGGCTGCTGATCGCGGACGACTCCGCGCTGATGCGGAAATTGCTCGAAACGGTTTTTCTTGCCGAGGGCGACTTCGACATCCGGCTGGCGAAGAACGGGAACGAGGCGCTGGCGCTGGTGCACAGCTTCGATCCCCAGGTGGTGACCCTCGATATTCAGATGCCCGGCATGGACGGGCTGACCTGTCTCGGCCGGATCATGGTCGAGGCGCCGCGACCGGTGGTGATGATCTCCTCGCTGACGGAGACCGGCGCAGAGGAGACATTGCAGGCGATGGAACTCGGAGCGATTGATTTCGTCGCCAAACCGGCCGGAACCGCATCGCTCGAAATCGACCGGCTACGCCCGATCCTGGTGGAGAAGGTGCGTGCCGCGGCCGGTGCGCGGATTCGATCGACGTTGCGGCTGAAGGAGCGGATTCGTCATCAGCTGCGCACGGTGGGAACGCCGCCGCCTGCGCGCGCGAAGCCCGCCAAGGGCAGCACCGACACATTGCTCGGGCTCGTCCTCATGGGTACTTCGACCGGCGGACCGGCCGCGCTCGACATTGTGCTGCCGCAGCTTCCGGCCGGCTTTCCCTGGCCGGTCATGGTGGCCCAGCACATGCCCGCCAGTTTCACCGGCCCGTTCGCGCGGCGTCTCGACCGGCAATGTGCGCTGCAGGTGGTCGAAGTCACCCGTCCGGCGGTCCTGCAAGCCGGTGTCATCTATATCGGGCGGGGCGATGCCGACCTGGTGGTCTCAGCGCGACCGGGCGGCATGACCGCCATGTCGGTGCCGGCGCAACGGGACTATCCCTGGCATCCGAGCGTGGAACGAATGGTCGGCAGTGCGCTTGAGCATTTTGCGGCGCAGCAGCTGGTGGGGGTCCTGATGACCGGAATGGGCAATGACGGCGCGGCGGCGATGACGCGTCTGCGCCAGCAGGGCGGGCGCACCATCGCGGAGGCGGAATCCACCGCTGTCGTCTGGGGCATGCCCGGCGAACTGGTGAAGCAGGGCGGCGCCGAGTTCGTCCGCCCGATCGAGGAGATCGCGGCTGTGCTCATTGACTTGGCGGGCGCCCATGCCGTTCGTTAAGCGCGAAGTCACGGCAGCGCCTGCGCCCCCGCTTGATGATGGGCCGGGGCAGCATCTGGCGGCGTTGACAAGCCCGGACCCGCAGGCGCGATGGAGCGCGGCGCGGGCGCTTGGGGGCCGGGCCGAAGCGATCGCGGCGCTGGCGACGGCCCTCGCGATAGAACAAGCCCCGCAGGTGCGGGAAGCGATTATGACCGCGCTGGTGCGAACGCCCGGCGAGGCCAGCGTCTCCGCGCTGCTGCCTTATCTGCGATCCCAGAATGCCGGCGAGCGCGCGGCGGCGATCGAAGCGCTGCAAGCCATGCCGGCGGCGATCCTGCCGTTCATGGGCGCCTTGCTCAGCGACGATGATTCCGACGTGCGCATCCTGGCCACTGAACTCGCGCGTAACCTGCCGGCGCCTGAGGCTACGCGCGTGTTGTGCGAGTGTCTCGACCAGGAACAGCACCCGAACGTGTGCGGGGCGGCGATCGACGTGCTGGCCGAAGTCGGAACCCGGGAGGCCCTTCCGGTGCTGGCGCGTTGCGCCGAGCGGTTCGCCGGGACGCCGTTTATTGCGTTCGCCGTCGCCGCGGCAACGGCGCAAATCTCGAATCCGGAAGGCCAGGATGGCGGGTCCTGATGCACGCGGACCCGGCGCCGTCCATGTGACGCACGAGGATGTGCGGCGCCTGTGCGATTTTCTCTATCGACGAACCGGTATGTTGTTTGGCGACAGCAAGCGCTACTTCATCGATCGCCGGCTGGCCGAGCGTATTGCGGTGACCGGCTCGGGGTCATTCCAATCCTATTTCGCCATGCTGCGGTCCGACGCCGAGCACGAGATCGAGCACCTGATCAACGCCTTCACCGTGAACGAGACCTATTTCAATCGCGAGGAGCACCAGCTCCGGTGCATGACCTCCAATCTGCTGCCGAACATCCTCAAGACCAAGCGCCCGGGAGAGTCGATCAGAATCTGGTCGGTTCCGTGCGCGACCGGGGAAGAGCCGTATTCGATTGCGATCTGGCTGATGGAAAATTGGCGCGAGGTGGACAGCTTCAATATCGAGATCGTCGGCTCGGACATCGATACTCGCGTGCTCGATGCGGCTGCCGAAGGTCTCTATGGCGAGCGCGCGTTGATGCGGCTTCCCAAGGAGCTGATCGGGCGTTATTTCGCCTCGGTCGCGCCGGACAAGTATCGGATCGATCCGGGTTTGAGGGAGTCCATCCAGTTCACCCGCGTCAACCTGATCGACACGCCGGACATGACGACCTACCGGGGCTTCGATATCATTTTCTGTCGGAACGTACTGATCTATTTTGACGATGCCTCGCGCCGCGTGGCGGCGGAGAACCTGTATGATTGCCTGCTTCCGGGGGGATACATCTGTCTCGGACATTCCGAGACGATGAGCCGAATCTCGCCGCTGTTTCGCGTCTGCAGGTTTTCCGACGCGATCGTTTATCAACGGCCGGAGGTGAACGATGACGGACACTGAACCGGCCGCGACGTCCCGGACCGCGTCTTTGCGCATTCTGATCGTGGAGGATTCCGCGCTGGTCCGGCGCTATTATCGCGACACGCTCGAACAGCACGGATTCGAAGTCGAACAGGCGATCAACGGCATCGAAGCGATGGAGAAAGTGCTGGCACAGCCCTTCGACCTGCTGATCGTTGATCTCAACATGCCGCGGATGGACGGGCTCACGTTCCTGCGCACGTTGCGGCGAAGCCCCGGCGAGATTGCCGGCATTCCCGCCCTGATGGTGACGACCGAGGCGGGGGCCCAGGATATCGACGACGCCCGCGCCGCCGGGGCGAACTTCTATCTGGTCAAGCCGCTGTCGCAATCTGATCTGTTGCGCTACGCGGCGGCGTTGGCGGGGAGGCCCGCATGAGCGCCATGAGCGAGGTCTTTGTATCGGAGTCGCGCGAGCTCGTTCAACAGGCAACCGACGATCTGATCGCGCTCGAGCGCGAAGGTTTCACGGTTGATCGCGTCGATCGGATCTTTCGCGCCTTCCACACTCTGAAAGGGTCCGCCGGATTGGTCTCGTTGCCGGCGATGGGCGTGATGATGCACGCCGCCGAGGAACTGATCGCCGCGCTGCGCGCGGAGTTACTCGATGCGACCCCGGCGATCATCGATCAGGCGCTCGCCTGTCTGGACGTAATGTCGCGATGGATCGACGCCTTCGAGGTCGACGGCGCGCTTCCGCCGGATGCGGATGCGGAGGGCCGCGTCACGACCGAGCGTCTGCGGGCGCTGCTTGCCGGCCAGGCGGGCCAAAGCGAGACCAGGGAGAACCAGGCGGGTTTCAGCGGAGACCAACCAGTGCCTGCGTGGGTCGCGCAGCTGATCGAGGCCGAGCAGGCGCAGATCGCTGACCGGTTGCGGCTGATTCCCGGCGCGCTGTTCGCGATCTCCTACGAGCCAAACGCGGACTGCTATTTCAACGGCGACGATCCGATCGATCTGATGCGCCGCGTTCCCGACCTGCTGGCCTGCCACATCGAGGCGCGCGCGCCCTGGCCTGCAACCGCAGACCTCGACCCCTATCGATGCAATCTGCGACTGCGCGGAATTTCGGCGGCGCCGCGCGATGCGCTGCGCGCCATCTTTCAGTTCGTGTCGGACCAGACCCACATCGTCGAAATTCCGGCCGTAGCGTTGCGGCCCGGCGAGGGCGCCAAGGCGCAAGACGCTGAGACCGCTGTCATGGTCCGCGCGCTGGTCGAGGAACAGCGACGGATCCTCGCCGTGCCCCATGGCGGCGGCGAAGACTTGATCGGGCGCATCAATGCGGCGGGGCGCGCCGGAACCAATGTGCTGCGACATGCTTTGAGACCCGAGCTTGCGTCCCGGGTCGAGGACGGCCGCAGCGCGGCGACCGCCGAAGGCAACGTCGCGCCGCTGGTGCGGGTGCTCGACGAGGTCCTCGCCGCGTTGACGCCGCCGGCAGCAGGCTCAAGCGATGGGCTGGCGCCATCCGCCGGGGCGCGCGCATCGGGGACGGAGACCGGCGCGCGGCTGCTCCGCGTCGAGGAAGCAAAGGTCGATGCTTTGTTCAATCTGGCGTCCGAGCTGATCGTGGTGAAAAATTCCATCGCACATTTGGTGACGCGGGCCGCGGCCGAGGACGATCCGTCCGACCTGGTGCGGATGTTCAGACGCGCACAAGAGTCGGTCGAGCGCGTCGCCGGCGACATCCACGGCGCCATCCTGCAATTGCGCATGGTACCGGTTGCGCAGGTGTTCCGGTCGTTTCCGCGTCTGGTGCGCGACATGGCGCAAACCCTGCACAAGAAAGTCAGACTGGTCACCGGCGGTGACGCCACCGAATGCGACAAGACCATTGTCGATCGGCTGTCGGAACCCTTGCTGCACCTGGTGCGCAATGCGCTGGATCACGGCATCGAGGAGCCCGCGCAGCGGCGCGATGCCGGCAAGCCCGAGGCGGGAACAATTACGGTGCAGGCCTCGCGCACCGGCGATCGGTTCATCCTGGAGGTGAGCGACGACGGCCGCGGCATCGATCCGGTCGTCGTCAGGCAAAAGGCGCAGGAGCGGCATTTGCTGGCGGAAGAGGCGTTGAGCGCACTGAGCGACGATCAGGTGGTGGACCTGATTTTTTCGGCCGGTTTCTCCACCAAAGCCGAGATTTCGGAGATTTCGGGCCGCGGCGTCGGCATGGACGTGGTTCGGACCGCGATCGAACGGGTCGGCGGCCGGGTCAGCGTCACCAGCCGGGTCGGCGAGGGCACGCGTGTGCGGCTCGATCTGCCGATGACAATCGCGATGTCGCACATCATGGTGGTCGAGGTCGGTGGCCAGGTGTTCGGCTTGCCGATGGACGCGGTGTCGGAAACCGTCCGACTGGCGCCGGATCGCATCAGCCGCATCAAGAACAATGACGGATTTGTCCTGCGCGACCGGGTGGTGCCGATCTGTTCGCTTGCCGAACTGATGAACATGCCGCCGGCGCCGCCGCCGGCGGGCGTCAGGCTGTTCGTGGTCACGGAGGGCAGCGGCGGGCCGGCGGCACTCGAGATCGACGCCATTCGCGATCGGATCGAGGTGGTGCTCAAGCCGATGCAGGGATTGCTGACCAACGCCAGCGGTTACGCCGGCACGACCCTGCTGGGCGACGGGAGCGTGCTGCTGGTATTGGATTTGAAGGAGATCGTGCCCTGAGCGTACGCCGAGACGAGAGCGGGACCGTGGTCCTCGCGGGTGTTTGCCCGGTCGAGGACGCCGAGCCGTTGCTACAGCTGTTGCAGGCCGCGCCGGCGGCGAGCGTCGACTGGAGCGGGTGCAGCCGGCTGCATACGGCGGTGTTTCAGGTCATTCTCGCGGTTCGCCCGCCGCTGACAGGGCCGTGCGGGGATCCGTTCGTCGCGCGGTGGGGGCGTTAAGCATGTGGGCCTTTGACGTTATCAGGCCGGAGGAATCTTCGCGGGTCCATTCTGGGTGGCGCGCGGAGATAGCGGTGCCTTTTGAAAGTTTCTGACGTATAACATCGGGTTACAGGGGATTTTCGCAACATCAGCGACGGCGCTGAACGCGGATCGAAGCGGGAAGATCAACCATGCAATACAAGGCCCTGATCGTAGACGACAGCCGGTTGGCCCGGATGACGATGGCAAGCGCGTTCAAGCGAATCCGGCCGGACTGGGAGCTGGTTGAAGCGACCAACGCCGACGAAGCGCTGAGTGCGATTTCGACCCAGGCGGTCGACATCGCGCTGGTCGATTTCAACATGCCTGGAATCGACGGTCTGGAACTGGTTTCAAGGATCCGAAAAAGCCATCCGGGCATGCCGGTGGCGGTGGTGTCGGCCAATGTTCAGGAAGAGATCGTCGGCCGGGCGCGGGAACTTAATGCGGCGTTCGTGGCTAAACCCTTGACCGACGAAGCGCTTGGCGCATTTCTATCCGGTGCGGCGCTTCGTCTCAGGAAGCTTGGACGCTGATATGGACGCCAATGCGCTGACCGACATCGAACGCGACGCGCTGGCCGAAATCGCGAATATCGGTGTCAGTCGCGCGGCCGCAAGCCTGCGGCAGATGGTCGGCGAGCAGGTGCTGTTGTCGGTTCCGGCGGTCGAATTGGTGACGCGCCAGACCGCGGCCCGGCTGGCGGGACGCGGCACGACCAAATTGGTCGCCGTGCAACAATCGTTCGAGGGGCCGTTTTCAGGAAGCGCGCTGCTGATCTTTCCGGAAACGCAAAGTCTGCAACTGGTTCGTTCGATTGTCGGCGAACAGCATTCGCTTGAAGACGTCATCGATCTGGAGCAGGAGGCGCTTGCCGAGACCGGGAACGTGATCTTGAATGCGTGCCTGGGCACGATCGCCAATGTCCTGCGGCGGACTATGCGTATTTCGCTGCCTTCGATCATTCGCGGCGATGGCCATTCGCTGTTTCATGCCGAGGGGGGCGAGGATCTGGTTTTGTTCCTGTATATCGATTTCACGATCAGGAATCGCGACGTGCAGGGCTTTGTGGCGCTGCTGATGGATTTGCCGTCGATCAGTGCGCTGAAACAGATCGTGCATGATTTCATCAACGGGATCCAATCGGAACCCGCCGGCAACGTTGGGTGACGGGTGTCCAAGTTTGACCGCTGGTCAATCCTCGATGCGTTGGACGTCGGAATCATCGTCGTCGACGAGCAGCGATGCATCGTCGGCTGGAACGATTGGATCGCGCGCGTCACTGCCACCTCGAAGTCGGCGGCGCTGGGCAAATCCCTCTACGACGTGTTTCCGACCTTGCGGAATACCCGGTTGCCGGCAGCGATCGACGATTCGTTCCAGGTCGGCAGCTCCAGCATCCTGAACCACTCGCTCAATACACTGCTGCCGCTGCGCGGCGAGGGCGGCCAGGAACTGCTGCATAACATCATCGTGCGGCCGGCCTCATCCGGTCAGTGTCTCCTGCAGATCAACGACGTTACGGTGTCGGTGACGCGCGAACGGGTGCTGCGCGAGCGGCAAAGCGCTCGTTACCACGCCATTGTCGATTCCGCGCCCGATGCCATCGTCACCACCGGTCTCGACGGGAAGATTCAGTGGGTGAATGTCACCGCGGAGCAATCGTTCGGCTACACGCCGGCGGAACTGCTGGGCCAGCCGATCGATATTCTGTTGCAACAGGCGGGTAGCCTGTCGCAGGCATTCGATCAGGACGCTGTCCTCACGCAGGCGCCGGCGCGACCGATCCAGGTACTCGGCCGTCGCAAGCACGGTCAGTCGGCGCAGTTCGATGTGTCATTTGCGGCGTGGGCGGCCGACGATCGCATTTTCGTCACCACGATCTGGCGCGACGTCACAGAACGGATGGCCGCCGAGGCCGCGCTGCGCGAAAGCGAGGAACGTCATCGCGCGCTGTCGGAGGCGCTGCCGCAACTGGTGTGGATTTGCCAGTCCAATGGCAGCTTCGACTATTTCAATCCGCAATGGCATTCCTATACGGGCGTCGCGGCCGACAAGCATGATGGTTCCGGCTGGCTCAACGTGATCCACGAAACCGATCGGGCGGGATTGGAAGCGGCGTGGGAGGCGTCGCTCGCGACCGGCGCGGTATTCGATTTCGACGCGCGGCTGCGGCGCGCGGACGGGGTTTATCGCTGGTTCAAGATGCGCGCGATTCCGATCCGTTCCGTCACCGGACGGATCGCACGATGGTTCGGAACCGCGACCGACATCGCCGATCTCGTCGATGCGCGGGATTCGCTGTTGCGCAGCAACGAGGAATTGGAAGCGCTGGTGGTGGAACGCACCCGCGAGCGTGAAGTCGTGCTCCGCCAGCTTCACGAGTCGCAGAAGATGGAGAGCATCGGCCGGCTCACGGGCGGCTTGGCGCATGATTTCAACAATCTGCTGTCTGTCATCCTGGGCGGACTCAATCTTCTGAAAAAGCGCGTACCCAGCGATCCGCACACGACGCGGCTGATGGACGGCGCCATTCAAGGAGCTGAGCGCGGGGCGACGCTCACCAAAAGGCTATTGGCCTTTGCCCGTCGCCAGGACCTGAAGCTTGAAGCGGTTGAGCTGCAGGAATTGGTGCCGAATCTGTCGGATTTCCTGCGGCAATCGGTGGGGCCTGGCATTGCAATCGTGTTCGATATCCAGCCGGACGCCCGTCCGGTCAAGATCGACGCCAATCAGCTCGAGCTTGCGCTCATCAATCTTGCGGTGAATGCGCGCGACGCGATGCCGGATGGCGGCACATTGACCATCAGCTGTCACAACGAAATTGCATACGGCCGCAATCATGCGCCGAGCAGCCTGCCATCTGGGGATTTCGTGCGGGTCAGCGTCTCCGACACCGGGGTGGGGATGACCGAGGCGACGCTCGCCAAGGCGCTGGAGCCGTTTTTCACCACCAAAGGCGTCGGTAAGGGCACCGGGTTGGGGTTGTCCATGGTTCATGGTTTCACCGCCCAGTCCGGTGGCGCCATGACTCTTGCCAGTCAAGTCGGCAAGGGTACCGAAGTGAGACTATGGCTGCCGTGCGCGGGCGACGGGGATCTGGTTTCGGTGGCGTCGGAACGCAAGCCCGTTCGAATCCGCCGCGAGAGCATGCGCATTTTGCTGGTGGACGATGATGCACTCGTGCGCACGAGCACCGCCGACATGCTGACGGACCTCGGCCACGTAGTCCTTGAGGAGCCATCGGGCGCGGATGCGTTGCGCGTTCTTGCGAGCGACAGCGAGATCGACGTGGTGGTGACTGATTTTGCGATGCCCGAGATGAACGGCTTCGATCTTGCCACCAAGATCAGACAGATGAACGGCGATATGCCGATCATCTTGGCGACGGGATACGCAGAACTGCCGATCGACGCCACGATCAACTTCCCCCGACTGGCCAAGCCTTATACGCAGGAGCAGTTGGCGGAAGCGCTAAACACGGTCGTCAATACCGCGGACGCCGCGAAGTGATCGTCCTCCGACCGCGGGTATCCTAGGGGGTCTCGTCCTTTCGGCCCATGGCCCACGGCAAAACCGCAGCGCGTGCGGGAACTTGGTATCAGTTCGAGCGTTGAGCCACCGGCAAGCTCTGGGGGAGCAATGGGGCGATGGGTGATCAGGCGCCGATCGAGGACATCGAAGCGGCGGAAGCCGTTGGGTCGCCTGATGCCGTATTTCCCGAACTTGAGAACGATGCTTCCGGAGACCCGGAGGCCCGCAAGCGGCGCTACCTGCTGCGGCGGTTCTGGGCGAGCGCGGGTGGCTTTTGGGGCCGCAACGGTGGGCGCCTCGCCTGGATCCTACCGGCATCGCTCGCTCTCATCATCGTCCTGAACGTCGGGACCCAATACGGAATCAATGTCTGGAACCGGGCGATCTTCGATGCCCTGGAGAAGCGGGATTCCGCCACGGTGTTTTTTCTGTCGGCAATCTTCCTGCCGCTGGCCGCCACCAGCGTCGGCCTCGGCGTGTCGGGTGTTTACTCGCGGATGTCGATCCAGCGCCGCTGGCGCGCGTGGCTCAATGACCACGTCGTCGATCGCTGGCTGAAGAACGGTCGCTATTACCAACTGAACCTGGTCAGTGGCGATCACGAGAATCCGGAATATCGAATTGCGGAAGACCTGCGGGTCTCGACCGACGCGCCGGTCGACTTTGCGGTCGGGGTGCTAACGGCCGGTTTGTCGGCGGCGACGTTCGTCGTCGTGCTGTGGACCATCGGCGGCGCGCTGGTGCTCTCGATCGGCGGCGTCGAGATCACGATTCCGGGCTTTCTCGTCATCGCGGCCGTGATCTATGCGGTGATCGCAAGCGGCTCGATGATCTTCATCGGTCGCCGCTTCGTGAAGGTGTCGGAAACAAAGAATCAGGCCGAGGCCGAGTATCGCTACGCGCTGACGCGCGTGCGGGAGAACGGCGAAAGCATCGCCTTGCTCGGTGGCGAGGAAGAAGAGCGCACGCATCTCGACCGTTCACTCCGGCAGGTGCTGCGGGAATGGCGCGATCTATGTGCTCAGCACATGCGGACGACGGTCGTGTCGCAAGGCAGCAGCCTGATCGCGCCGGTTGTCCCGATCCTGCTGACCGCACCGAAATTTCTCGACGGCTCCATGACGCTCGGGCAAATGATGCAGGCTGCGTCCGCGTTCACCATCGTGCAGGCGGCGTTCGGCTGGCTGGTCGACAATTACCCGCGGCTCGCGGAATGGAATGCCGGTGCACGCCGTATTGCCTCGCTGATGGTCTCGCTCGATGCGCTCGAACGCGCCGAAGTCGGCGATGGAGTCGGTCGCATCAAGCGCGGAGAGACGCAGGATGCAGCGCTTCGGCTGCGTGATCTGTCCGTTACTCTGGATGACGGGACGGCGGTCTTGAGCGAGGCCGATGTCGCGATCGAACCGGGCGAACGGGTTCTGGTCGCCGGCGAATCCGGGACCGGCAAGAGCACGTTGGTGCGTGCCATTGCCGGCCTGTGGCCGTGGGGCGGCGGCGAAGTGGAGATCAAGACCGGGGCCCGCCTGTTTATGCTGCCGCAGCGCCCCTATGTGCCGACCGGCACGTTGCGCCGGGCCGCCGCCTATCCCGCCGCCGCCGAAGATTGGACGGTCGAACAGGTTCAGGCCGCGCTCGCCCAGGCCGGCCTCGGACATTTTTCCGACCGGGTGGAAGAGGACGCTCCTTGGGACCAGACGTTGTCCGGCGGGGAAAAGCAGCGTCTGGCGATCGCGCGGCTGCTGCTGCACAAGCCCGACATCCTGGTGCTGGACGAGGCGACGTCGGCGCTCGACCCGACCAGCCAGGACATGCTGATGAAGCTCCTGTCGGAGGAGCTCAAGGATGCGACCGTGGTCAGCGTCGGCCATCGCCCGGAGCTCGAAGCATTTCACAGCCGCAAGATCGTGCTGGAACGGCGCAAGGGCGGGGCGCGCCTGGTGAGCGACATCATTCTTATTCCCAGTCCCGGCCGGGGACGGCTGTTGCGCCGCCTGCTCAAGCGCAAGCGTCCTAAAAAAAGCGCTCCGACCTAACCCGGGCGCGTACTCTCGTCGGGGCCGTCGTACCGCCAGGATTTTCACCTGCGTTATGAAACCATTAACGGCCGGTGAACGATGGAACCAAAGCACGGTTGACGCGTTTCGCCGGTTGGCCTGCAATCGGGGTGTGTAAAGCTGGGTGATTCCGCCGCAATGTGGTTTCGGGAGGTTTGGCGAAACATCGCCAAGCAAAGACGTCTGTCGGTCCGGGAGTGGCTGCTGCTGATCGTGGCCGCCAGCAGCTTGCCGTTGCTGATCGTGACCTGCTGGCTCGGTTACACCGATTATATGCGCCTGCGCGGCGCAACCGTATCGGAACTGTCCAGTGTGAGCAGAGCGCTGGTCCAGGCGTTGGACCGCGAGCTGCTGGCGAGGATCGGGATGTTGCGGGTGCTTGCCGCGGATCCCGGGCTCAAGACCGGTGATCTCGCCGGCTTCGACCAGCGCGCGCGCGGCGCTTTGCAGCTGATGCCGCCGGGAAGCGCCATCATTCTGGCCGACCAAACCGGGCAGGAACTGATCAATACCAATGTGGCATCCGGGGCGCATTTGCCGGTTGTCACCGATCGCGAGACGGTGCGCGACGTGGTCGCGACCAACCAAGCGCGAATCTCCAATCTCTTCGTCGGAGCCTCGTCCCAGCGACCGCTGATCGGTGTCTATGTGCCCGTCAGCGGCAATCGCGGCGCCGGCTATGTTCTCGGCGTCGGATTTCCGGCCGAGAATTTCCTCGACATTCTTACGGCGCAGAAGCTGCCGCAGGATTCGGTCGCGGGCATCGTCGATCGCAATGGCATCATCGTCGCCCGCACGCGAAACCCGGACGCTTTTGTCGGGAAAAAGGCGTCCGGCGAGTTGGAAAAAGGGCTGGCCCAGGCGGACGAAGGCACCATCGAGGCGTCGACCCAGGACGGTGTCGATGCGGTGACGGCATGGGTGCGATCGCGCCAGACCGGCTGGGCTATCGCGATCGGACAATCGCGCGCGAGCCTCAGCGCGACGCTGCTGAGAAATTACCTGTTCATAGCGATGGGCGGCGTGATCGCCATCGTGTCCGGTCTTTCCATCATCGCCCTGGTGGCGGGGCGCTTCATCCGAGCGATGGCGCAGCTCGGCGAACGCGCGGCCGGCGTTGGTACCGGGAACGATCCGGGCTTTGCTCCATCGGAAATCGAGGAGATCGACCAGGTCCATCACGCGCTCACCTTGGCCGCGCGCCTGATCCGGGAGCGGGCGACGCAACGCGACAGCGCGGAAGAGCAGCAGCGCATGCTGATGGCGGAAATCGACCATCGGGTGAAAAACATCCTGGCGAATGTGCAGGCGATTGCCAGCTTGAGCCTGCCGCAGTCGCCGCAGACCAAGAGTTTCAGCGAGCGGCTGTCGGCGCTGGCGCGGGTGCACAACCTGCTGGCGCAGTCGCGCTGGCGCGGGACATCACTGAAGATGTTGGTGGAATCGACGCTGGCGGCCTATAGCGGCGCGATCGGCGAACAAGTGATTATTCGCGGTGAAGACGCGCTGCTGCGGCCGAGCACGGCACAGGCGCTGAGTCTCATTCTCAACGAGTTGGCGACCAATGCGAGCAAGTATGGCGCCTTGTCGGACCCGAAGGGACGGCTTGTCGTCGAGTTCAAGCACGATGCCGAATCCACCGAGGTCGTCATCCATTGGATGGAATGGAATCCCAAGCCGATTGTCGCGCCGACGTCCAAGGGTTTCGGCTCGATCCTGATCGATCGCCTGGCGCGGGAATTGCCCGGCGGGGTCGAGCGGATGTTTCACGACACCGGATTGGAATGTCGCATCAGTCTCTCGCTGTCCGGCTACGAGGCGGCGGCCGCGCCTCCTCCGGTGTTGCCGCAACACCATGCGGTGCGCACGATCCGCGCCAATACCCGCATCCTGGTGGTGGAGGATTCCGCGCTTGCGGGGCTCGAGCTGTGTGAAATCATTACCGAGGCGGGCTTTGTGGCGATCGGTCCCGCACCCTCGGTCTCGCGCGCGCTGGCCATGCTGAACGAGGGCGAGATCGCGCTTGCCGTGCTCGACGTCAACATGAACGGCGAAATGGTGTTCCCGGTGGCCGATGCGCTGCAGCGGCGCAAGATTCCGTTTGTTTTCGTGACCGGCTATGGCGACGACTATAAGTGGCCGCCGCACCTACGCACCGCGCCCCAGCTTCGCAAGCCGGTGCAGGCGTTTCAGTTGCTGGATGCGATCTCGGCGACGATTTTGAACTCACTCAGAAACCGGGCGGCGGAATAACTTCCACGGCCGCGCGGCGCGCCGTCCGAGTGGTGCGCTGTCCAAATGGTCGCGCCGCTTTCCCGGTCGGGGAAACCGGCGCGCGCTCGTCGATCAGCTCAAAGCCTCTTGCAGCTCAAAGCCTCTTGCAGCTCAAAACATTTTGACGACGCTGAGCAACGTCTGCCAGACGCCCCAGGAAATCGGGATACCGACAAAGACCCAGAACAGCACGGCGCCGAAGCTGAGCCCGCCCTTGCCGATGCCAAACGATCCGTGGCGTGTCGCCGCTTCCTTGCTTGCACTCGCGGCCTGTAGCCTGGCGACGTCCTCCTGGCTCATGTACCACTTGGGATTGACCGGCCTGATCAGCAAATTGCAGAGCAAGCCTAACACCAGCATTCCGCAAAGGATGTACATGGTGAAGTCATAGAGATGGTCGCGCGGCACACCGGCGGCAAGCTGGAACTCGCGGATGTAGTTCACCACCACCGGGCCGATAATGCCCGCGGTCGACCAGGCTGTCAGCAGCCGGCCGTGGATGGCACCGACGAACTGGGTGCCGAACACATCGGCCAAATAGGCCGGCACGGTCGCGAACCCGCCGCCATACATCGACAGGATGATGCCGAAGGCGAGCACGAACAGCGCCTTGCTGCCGATCTGCGCGAAGAACGGTGCGGATGCATAGAGCGCGATACCGAGGATGAAGAACGTGTAGTAGGTGTTCTTACGGCCGATGCGGTCCGACAGCGATGCCCAGAAGATACGCCCGCCGATATTGAAGAGCGACAGCAGGCCGGCAAAGCCGGCGGCGACCGCCGCGACGGCGACTTTCTGCTCGGCGTTGAGGGCATTGAAGGCGACGCCTGGAGCGCCGATCAGCGATCCCGCAAAGATCTCCTGCAGCATCGGTGATGCCATGCCGATCACGCCGATGCCGGCCGAGACGTTCAAGCACAGCACCCACCAGATCAGCCAGAATTGCGGCGTCTTGTGCGCGTCCCTCAGATGAACATGGTGCTGGGTGATCATCGCCTTGGCATTGTCCGGCGGAGTCCAGCCGTCCGGCCGCCAGCCGTCCGGCGGCACGCGATAGCCGAATGCGCCGACCAGCATGAAGCAGAAGTAGCCGGCGCCCAAGGTCAGGAAGGTTTGCCATACGCCCGGACTGTCGGCGGTCTTGTATCCTGCGAAGCGCAGCGTTTGATGAAGTGTGCTGAGATCGACGGAACCGAACACGCCATGATTTGGCAGCATGGCGGCAAGCCCACTGAGATCGGGAATAAACGCGCCGCCATTCATCAGAATGGCAGCGAGCGGAGCGCCAATCATCGCGCCACCGCCGAAGCCCGCGATCGCGAAACCGGTCGCCATGCCGCGGTGATCCGGGAACCACTTGATCAGCGTGGACACCGGCGAGATGTAGCCGAGACCCAGTCCGACGCCACCGACGACCCCAGCGCCGAGCCACATCAGCCAGAGCTGGTGGACGTAGATGCCGATGGCGCCGAGGATCAGGCCGCCGACCCAGCAGAACGCCGCCACCACGCCGGCCTTGCGGGGGCCCGCGCGTTCGAGCCAACCGCCCCAGATCGCCGCCGACACGCCGAGCACGACAAAGAACAGCGTGAACATCCACCCGAGGCTGGCAATACGCCAGTCGCAGGTGGTGGTGACGAGTTCAGCCGCGAGGGAGAGGTCCGGGCAGGCGACCGATTTGGAGCCGCCGATGGCGCGCGACAGCGGCAGCCAGAACACGCTGAAGCCGTAGGCCATACCGATGCAAAGGTGGATACAGAGTGCAGCCGGTGGCACCAGCCAGCGATTGAAGCCCGCCTTGGCGATGATTCTTTCCCGGTCCAAAAGTCCGGGCGCAGAGCCGACGAGCCCTCCAGCTTGTTCAATGGTCGTCATTGGGCATCCCCCTTTAAGTAGGCGGCCCTTTTCGGGCTCATCCTGTTCGTTGCCGCTATTCGATCATGTCTCTTTCAGCCTTTCAACGGCATCGCGCACGAATGGGTCGAGGCCGCCGCCGCCTGCGTCAACATGCGCGAGGATGGCGGCACGCATCCGTGGATCCCAGAATTTCTTGATGTGTTCGAGCGTGCCGGAAACAGCCTTGTCGGCGCCCTGGCTCGCAAAGAACTTACCGATCTGATTGGCCATGTAGACCAGCCGGTCAGGCGACATGGGAGGCCTGTTGGTGGTGGGCAGCCTGTCGTTGTGCAACGCGGTAAGGGTGCGTGAAGATCTCAAAGCCGTCGCCGCGGGCTATCGCAACGAGGGTGATGCCGGCGGCATCGGCGGTGCGGACCGCGAGCGCGGTCGGTGCCGACACCGCGACGATGAACGGGACGTCCATCGCCGCCGCTTTTTGCACCATTTCGACCGAGACGCGACTGGTGAGCAGAACCATTCCGCGGTTTCCGGCGATGCCGTCTCGCGCCAGTGCGCCGGCGAGCTTGTCGAGGGCATTGTGGCGACCGACGTCCTCGCGCAATGCCGCGATTTCAAGCTTTGGCTCCCAGAAGGCGGCCGCATGGGTGGCGCGGGTTTCGCAGTTGATCACCTGCAGGGGCGGCACCGATGCCAACGCCTGCATGACGTCGTTCGGCGCGAAGACTTGTCCCTGGTGGACACGCGGCGGCGACCGCATCGCCTCGGCCAGCGTTTCGATGCCGCACAGCCCGCATCCGGTCGGTCCGGCAAGATGCCGCCGCCGTTCGCCGAACGCGGAGCCGCGCGGCTCGGTCAGCCACATGCGCAGTTCGATGCCGATGTCGCTCTCGACGATGTCCAGGCGCTCGATCTCGTCGGCCGACGTGACAATGCCTTCGGTCAGGGAAAAGCCGCGGGCAAAGTCGTCCAGGTCCTGCGGGCTCGCCATCATCACGGCATAAGACATGCCATTATAGGTGAAGGCGATCGCGGTCTCTTCGGGAATTGAGCGATCGCCCGCCGCAAACGTGTTGCCGCGCCAGGCGGTTCGAACGACGCGATCAATCGGATCAGTCACACGGCTACTCCGCGGCGATCACGGGAGCGATCCGGCGGGTTTGGCGCGAGAGCTCGTCATATTGCTCCTGCCATTCGCTCGGGCCGTTCGATGGTGAAATCTGCACGGCGGTGACCTTGTATTCCGGACAATTGGTCGCCCAATCGGAATATTCGGTGGTCACCACGTTGGCCTGGGTGCTGGGATGATGGAACGTGGTGTAGACGACGCCCGGCGCCACCCGTTCGGTCGTCAGCGCTCGCAGCGTAGTCTCGCCGGCGCGGCTCGCGACCCTGACCCAATCGCCGTCGCGAATGCCGCGCTGCTCGGCGTCGTGCGGATGGATCTCGAGGCGGTCTTCTTCGTGCCACACGACGTTCGCGGTCCGGCGGGTCTGGGCGCCGACATTGTATTGGCTGAGCGTGCGTCCGGTGGTCAGCAGCAGCGGGAAGCGTGGCCCGGTTTTCTCGTCGGTGCCGACATATTCGGTGACGACGAATTTTCCTTTGCCACGCACGAAGCCGGCGATGTGCATGACCGGCGTTCCTTCCGGCGCCTTCTCATTGCAAGGCCATTGCACCGAACCGAGCTGGTCGAGCTTCTCATAGGAAACGCCGCGGAAGGTCGGCGTCAACTGCGCGATCTCGGCCATGATCTCGGAGGGGTGTTGGTAGTTCCAGCCAAGGCCCATGGTCTGCGCGATCGCCTGGGTAATCTGCCAATCGCCGAGGCCGTTCTTGGGTGTCATCACCTTGCGCACGCGCTGAATGCGGCGCTCGGCGTTGGTGAAGGTGCCGTCCTTTTCCAGGAAGGTGGAACCGGGCAGAAAGACGTGGGCGTAGCGGGCGGTCTCGTTGAGAAACAGATCCTGCACGACCACGCATTCCATGGCGGCAAGGCCGGCGGCAACATGCTTGGTATCGGGGTCGGATTGAAGAATGTCCTCACCCTGGATGTAGATGCCGCGGAAGCTCCCATCGAGCGCGGCGTCGAGCATGTTGGGAATGCGCAGACCCGGTTCCTTGTCGAGCGGGCGTCCCCACAGCGCCTCGAACATCGCGCGGGTGGCGTCGTCGGAAATGTGGCGATAGCCCGATAATTCGTGCGGGAACGAGCCCATGTCGCAGGCGCCCTGCACGTTGTTCTGTCCGCGCAATGGATTCACGCCGACGCCGGGACGCCCGATATTTCCGGTCGCCATGGCGAGATTGGCGATCGCCATCACCGTGGTCGAACCCTGGCTGTGTTCGGTGACGCCGAGGCCGTAATAGATCGCCGCGTTGCCGCCTGTCGCGTAGAGGCGCGCGGCTTGTCGGATCGATTCCGCCGGGACGCCGCTGCCGGTCGCGACCGCCTCGGGGCTGTGGCGGTGCTCTGCGACAAAGGCGGCCCAATCTTCGAATTCGCTCCAATCGCAACGCTCGCGCACGAACGCTTCGTTCACCAGTCCTTCGGTCACGATGACGTGGGCCAAGGCGGTGAGCACCGCGACATTGGTCCCCGGCAACAGCGGCAGGTGATGGGACGCTTGGACATGCGGGGAGTGCACGAGATCGATCCGGCGGGGATCGACCACGATCAGTTTGGCGCCTTGCCGCAACCGCTTTTTCAGCCGCGAGGCGAACACCGGATGGCCGTCGGTCGGATTGGCGCCGATCACCATCACCACATCGGAGTGCTCGACCGAGTCGAAATCCTGGGTTCCGGCCGATGTGCCATAAGTCGTCGACAGGCCGTAGCCGGTGGGCGAATGGCAGACGCGCGCGCAGGTGTCGACGTTGTTGGTGCCGAAGCCGGCGCGGATCAGTTTCTGCACCAGGAAGGTTTCTTCGTTGGTGCAGCGCGAGGAGGTGATGCCGCCGACCGCACGCGAACCATGGGCTTTCTGGATGCGGGCGAATTCGGACACCACGCGGGCGATGGCGTCATCCCAGCCGACCTCGCGCCAGGGATCGGTGATCTTTTCGCGGATCATCGGCTTGAGAATGCGGTCCTGGTGGGTGGTGTATCCCCAGGCAAAGCGACCCTTGACGCAGGAGTGCCCGCGATTGGCCTTTCCGTCCTTATAGGGGACCATGCGCACGACTTCTTCGCCGCGCATTTCGGCCTTGAACGAGCAGCCGACCCCGCAATAGGCGCAGGTGGTCACCACCGAATGCTCGGGCTGGCCGATCTCGATTACGGATTTCTCGGTCAGGGTCGCGGTCGGACAGGCTTGCACGCAGGCGCCACAGGACACGCATTCCGACGACAGGAAGTTTTCCTGCATGCCGGGTGACACCACGGAGTCGAAGCCGCGGCCGGCGATCGTCAGCGCGAAGGTGCCTTGCACCTCTTCGCAGGCGCGCACGCAGCGCGAACACACGATGCATTTCGACGGATCGTAAGTGAAATAGGGATTGGAGGTGTCCTTGCCCGGATCCGGATGCTTGTCGCCATCGTAGCCGTAGCGCACGTCGCGCAGGCCGACGGCGCCCGCCATGTCCTGCAGCTCGCAATCGCCGTTGGCGGCGCAGGTCAGACAATCGAGCGGATGGTCGGAGATATAGAGTTCCATCACGCCTTTGCGCAGGCGCTTGAGCCGTTCAGTCTGGGTGCGAACCACCATGCCGGGTGCGACCGGCGTCGTGCAGGAGGCGGGTGTTCCGGCGCGTCCGTCGATCTCGACCAGGCAGAGCCGACAGGAGCCGAAAGCTTCCATCATGTCGGTCGCGCACAGTTTCGGAATCTGCGTGCCGGTCTCCATCGCGGCGCGCATGATCGAGGTGCCTTCGGGCACGCTGACCAGTTGACCGTCGATAGTGAGCTCCACGGTCTTGTCCGCCTTGGCGGCCGGCGTGCCGTAGTCGATTTCATGGACGAGAGACATGGTGGTTTCCTATTCCGCGGCCTGCAGGCGCGGCGGCGTAACGCCGAAATCTTCGGGAAAATGGGTCAGGGCGCTCATCACCGGATAAGGCGTGAAACCGCCGAGCGCGCACAGGGAACCGAACTTCATGGTGTGGCAGAGGTCTGCCAGCACGGTGAGGTTTGCGGCGCGATCGACACCGCCGATGACGCGGTCGATGACCTCGACGCCGCGCGTCGATCCGATGCGGCAGGGTGTGCACTTGCCGCAGGATTCGATGGCGCAGAATTCCATGGCGAAGCGGGCCTGCTTTGCCATGTCGACGCTGTCGTCGAACACTACGATGCCGCCGTGGCCGATCAGGCCGTCGCGCGCCGCGAATGCTTCGTAGTCAAACGGGGTGTCGAACAGGGCGCGCGGAAAATAGGCGCCGAGCGGACCGCCGACCTGGACGGCGCGCACCGGTCGCCCGCTCGCCGTGCCGCCGCCGATGTCGTCGACCAGTTCACCGAGGGTGACGCCGAAGGCGGTCTCGAACAGGCCGCCGTGTTTGACGTTGCCGGCGAGCTGGATCGGCATGGTGCCGCGCGACCGGCCGGTTCCGAAATCGCGATAGAACGCGGCGCCGCGTTCGAGGATCACCGGCACCGACGCCAGCGAGAGCACGTTGTTGATGACGGTCGGCCGGCCGAACAGGCCGTGATGGGCCGGCAGCGGCGGCTTGGCGCGCACGATGCCGCGCCGGCCTTCCAGGCTTTCCAGCAGCGATGTCTCTTCGCCGCAGACATAGGCGCCGGCGCCGACGCGCACCTCGATGTCGAAATCATGCGGGGATCCGGCGACGCGGGCGCCGAGGACGCCGCCGCGCCGGGCCGCGACCAATGCGGCCTCCATGGCGGCCACTGCGTGCGGATATTCCGAACGGATATAAATGTAACCCTTGGTCGCCCCGACCGCGATGCCGGCAATGGTCATCCCCTCGATCAGCACGAAGGGATCGCCTTCCATGATCATGCGGTCGGCGAAAGTGCCGCTGTCGCCTTCGTCGGCGTTGCAGACGATATATTTTTGCGGCGCCGTCGTTTGCGCCACCGTGCGCCACTTGATGCCGGTTGGGAATCCGGCGCCGCCGCGGCCGCGCAGGCCCGACTCGATCACGGTCTCGATCAGCGCCGCAGAGCCGAGCGACAGCGCACGCTCGAGACCTTTGTACCCGCCATGGGCGCGATAGTCGGCGAGCGAGCGCGGATCGATGACGCCGCAGCGCGCGAAGGTGAGACGGGTCTGGCGCTTGAGCCAAGGAATCTCGTCGACGAGACCGAGCCGCAGCGGATGCGGGCCGCCGCTGAGCAGGCGCTTGAATCCGCTGGCCAGGCTGATCCGCGATGCCGGAGCGCCGCCGGTGAGCAGGTCGCTGTCGAACAAGCTTTCGATGTCGCCAGGCGTCACCGGCCCGTAGCCGACGCGGCCCGCCGGGGTCATCACCTCGATCAGCGGTTCGAGCCAATAGAGGCCGCGCGACCCGGTGCGCACGATCTCGATGGTTTCGCCGCGTCGTGCCGCCACCTTGCCGAGCGCGGCTGCGACGTCATCGGCGCCGACGGCGAGGGCGCCGGCGTCGCCCGGCACAAAGAGCCGAACGCTCATCGTTGCGCCTCCGTCAGCAGTGCGTCGAGCCGCTGTGCGTCCAGGCGCCCGACCACGCGGCCATCGAGCATGGCGGTGGGCGCAACGGCGCAGAGCCCGAGACAATAGATCGGCTCCAGGGTGACGCGGTCATTGGGGCTGGTCTCTCCGAGCGCAATCCCGAGCTTGGCCGAGGCACGCGCGGCGAGCGCGTCGCCGCCTGCCGCCTGGCAGGCTTCCGCCCGACAGAGCTTGAGCACATGCCGGCCGGCCGGTTCGCGGCGGAAATCGTGATAGAACGTCACCACGCCATGGACTTCGGCGCGCGACAGGTTCAGCGCGTCGGCGATCATCGGGACCGCCGGCTCGGGAATGCAGCCGAAAACCGCGTTCATGGCATGAAGAATCGGCAGCAGCGATCCCTCGCGGTGCTGCTCCTGCGCGATCACCGCATTCGCCGTTTCGGCGTTCCAAGGTTCGTGGTTCATCGGGATCGCGTCTCGTTCGCGGCGGCACCAGGCGCACACGCGCTGCTTGAACGCTGACGAACAATCCCCGGGAAATCAACAAAGCAGAACCATGGTGCGATCAGAGACTCTGATCGTCCAGGCTCGATCAGTACTTCAAATCGACTGATCAGGCTTCCTGATGGTCCGCCTTCTTGGTTGCGACGGCATGAACCACCGGCTTGGACGGCTGGTCGAAGAGTTTGGCGAGCTGCCGCGCCTCGGCCGTCAGCGCACTGATCAACGGCGTCGTGGGCTCGCGCTCCGGAACGACCAGTCCGACCGCATGGGTGGCGGCCGGCTCGATGATCGGAATAGCGCGCACGCTATCGGTGAGGCCGAGGGTTTCCGCAAGCTTCGCCGGCATGATGCTGGCCCATTGTCCGGTGCGCACGTGGGCGAACAGCACAATCATCGAATTCGATTCCAGTGTCGGCGAGGGCTCAGCGCCGGCGGAGCGCAGCAGGTTGTCGATGATGCGGCGGTTCTGCATGTCCGGCGTCAGCAGGCACAGGGGGACCTGTCCGACTTCGGCCCAGGTCACTTCGTCGCGGGTGCCGAGCGCGCCCGCGGACGATGTCAGAAAGCGATATTCTTCGAGATAGAGCGGCACGGTGTTGACCCGGCCGAGCGGCTCGTTGTCGAGATAGGTCAGGCCGGCATCGACCTCGAGATTCTCGATCAGGCCCAGGATCTCGATCGAGGTGCGCGACAGAATGGTGAAACGGACATCCGGATGCTTGGCGCGATAGGGCGTCGTCAGCATGGCGGTCATGGCGAGCGCGGTGGGGATCGCGGCGATGCGCAGGTGGCCGACCAGGCCGCGCTTGAGGGCATCGACGTCAGCGCGCATGGCGCGGGTGTCGGAGACGATGCGCCGGGCCCATTCCAGCACGCGCTCGCCCTCCGGGGTAAAGCCGTGAAAGCGCGAGCCGCGTTGCACCAGAAGGACGCCGAAGGTGTCCTCGAGGGTCTTGATGCCGGCCGACAACGTCGGCTGGCTGACATTGCAGGCTTCGGCGGCGCGTCCGAAATGCTGTGCGCGCGCCAGCGCCATCATGAATTCAAGTTTGTCGATCATCGGCTGGCGATCAAATCAATCATTCCACAATGAAAGGTCGATCGGGCGCGCCGTCAAGCCTCGATCCGAACAGACGCGGTTCCGGTCTCCGCGTGCCCAATGGCGCGAGCGTGCGGGTAGCCGGCGGCGATGATGGTGCGCAGGATCCGATCCGCATGCTCGGCGCTGCACGCGATCAGCAATCCGCCGGAGGTCTGGGGATCGGTGAGCAGGTGGCGGCGAGCCGCCGACAGATCCGGCGGCAAGGCAACGCCGTCGCCGTAGCTCGCCCAGTTGCGTTTCGATGCGCCGGTGATGATGCCTTGTTCGGCGAGCGCGAGCGCCGCGGACAGCAGCGGCACGTCGCCGTCACGGATGACCAGCGTCAGCGCGGAGCCGCGCGCCATTTCGAGCCCGTGGCCCAGCAGGCCGAATCCGGTGACGTCGGTGACGGCGTGCACGGCTGGGTCCTTCGCGAGCTCGGCGCCGATCCGATTGAGCAGCGTCGTGGTCGCGATCATTTCGGTGTAGCCGCCGTGGGGCAGGGCGTTGTTCTTGATCGCGGCCGAATAGATCCCGACGCCGATCGGCTTGGTAAGGATCAGAGTGTCGCCCGGCCGGGCATCACAGTTGCGGCGCACATCCTGCGGGCGGCAGGTTCCGATCACGGCAAGTCCGTAGATCGGCTCGGGCGAATCGATGGAATGACCGCCGGCGATCGGGATGCCAGCGCTGGCGCAAACCTCGGCGCCGCCTTTGAGAATGTCGCGCACCATGTCGGTCGGCAGCTTGTCGATCGGAATGCCAAGGATGGCGAGTGCCATGATCGGCGTGCCGCCCATGGCGTAGACGTCGGACAGCGCGTTGGTGGCGGCGATGCGGCCGAAATCGACGGGGTCATCGACCATCGGCATGAAGAAATCGGTGGTGGCGATGACGCAGGTGTCGTCGTTGAGCTGCCACACCGCAGCGTCGTCTCCGGTCTCGGTGCCCACCAGCAGCTGCCGGAAGGCTTTGGCGGTCGGCTGGTCCGCCAACAATGTCTGCAACACGGAGGGCGCCAGCTTGCAGCCGCAGCCGCCGCCGTGGGCGAGGCTGGTGAGACGAACTTGCGGAACGTTCACGGCTGTGCTCCCGGTGATGTGGACTATTTCTGTTTGACGATACGGAAGACATAAAGAGATCCACGCTGCTCCTGCGCCTGCAGGGCGTGGCCGGTCTGGTTGACGAAGTGCGGCACGTCGAGAACGGTCAGCGGGTCGGTGCATTCCAGGATGAGAACCGACCCGATCGGCAGCTGCTTCAGTGCCTTTTTCGCGCGCAGAACCGGATGCGGGCAGCGCAGGCCGCGCAGGTCGAGGATGGTGTCGTGGGTTGCGGCTGTCGTCATCGGCTCAGGCGATTGTCGGACGCAGATGGACGCGGCGGGGTCGTCGCGTCCGTTCTTGGTGGTCGGCTTCACGCCGAGGTCACGCCACGATTTCCTTGGCCGTGATCACATATTTGAAATTGTCGGCGTCGAGACAATCGAGGCGTCCGGCGGACCCTTCGGCCTGCGGATACATCAGAAATGCGACCTTCGGGCCGCTCGATCCCGGAAGCGCGATGTCGCCCGCCATGTTGTAGGCGAGCCAGTTGCCCTCCCAGGCGCCGAACAGGGTTTTGCGCGCGTCGGCGACTTTGGCGTCGGCGGCCGGGAGGTTTCCCGGCGGCTCCTCCAGGACCACCTTGCGGACGTCGGCCGGATCCATCGCCATCCAGCCGTAGCCGGTGAGAAACGCCTCGGCCCGACAATGCTGCGCCTTGGTGATGATGTCGGCGTTGGCGCCGAGGCTCTTGTACCCGAACCTGGAGGCGGCGACGCGGATGCCGTAGATGTCGCGCGCAGGCAGGCCGCTGGCGCGCGCCAGACCGACGAACAATGCGTTCAGATCCGCGCACTTGCCGCCGAGATTGCCGGTCTTGAGCATGGCGGCGATGTCGCCGCTGCCGCAGCCGCGGGTCTTCGCATCGCGGAACGTATTGTCGACGATCCATTCGTAGATCGCGCGCGCCTTGTCGAGTTCGCTGGTGGCGCCGGCGGTGATCTTGTCGGCGGTCTGCTTGACGATGCCGTCGACCGGGATCAGCTCGGTTCCGGCGGTGTAGCGCTTGCGCTCGGCGTCGGACAGGGTGGCGCTTCCCGGCGCGGCGAGATCGATCGCCCGGTCACGGGTCGAAATGCGGCTGGTGACCTCGACCACCGGTGCGCTCTCGCCCTCGGACCATTCGGCGTGCACAAAGGCGGCGCCGCTGGCGGGATCGTGCATCAGCGCCGCGGATTTGGCGTTCGAGGTCCAGGTGCTGTCGAGCGAGCGGAACCAGGCATCCTCGTTGACGGAGGGGACCGGGATCCAGGCCTGCAGCCGGCCCGCCTGGTTGGCGATCTCGAGCCGGGTCACGACTTGAAAGTTTCGCCAGGCCTGCGGCGCCGGATTGAAGGCGCCGGCAGCCGAGGCCGTCCGCGGCAGCATCGCGGCGGCGGCAACCGCTGCTCCGGTTTGCAGGAATCCGCGTCTGTGCATGGTCATCGATCATTCTCCCTGATGGCTGAACGCGTTCGTGCTGGAGCGAGGGGCGGCTCTTCCGAGCTCTCGGTTTTAGTCAGATCATCGAGCATCCGATCGGCTGCCGGCTGGTCCCAGTCGAAGTCGCCGGCAACGACAAAGCGGGGCGTCAGCGTGCGATCGAGCACGATAGTGGTCGGCAGGGCGTCGACCTGCCAGGACTTGACGAGCGCGCGATCGCGATCGAGCAGGATCGAAAACGTCACCGGCTGCGCGGCGAAGAAGCGCCGCACCCGCAGGTCGACCTCGCCGACGTCGATCGCCAGTATCGTGACCGGCTTACCGGCGGTGCGTTCGGCAAAACGCTGCAACGCCGTCATTTCTGCCCGACACGGCTCACACCAGGTGGCGAAAAAATGCACCAGGACGGCGTGACCGCGATCCGCCGCGAGATCGTGGCGATCGCCGGACAGGGCATCGAGGCTGAACGGAACGAGGTTGCCTTGGGTCCAGGGCGTCAGCGTGCTCTCGGCCGGTTGCGCGAGCAACGGGGTCACCGCAGCGATCGTCGCGGCGCACAACGTGAGCAGCCACACCATGCGGCGGCCCAAAGCCGATCGCCGCAGGCATAACAATGCCCACTGCGCCCGCGTGGCGGTCAAAGCTTTTGATGTGCCCCGAGACCCGGGAGCCGCTTGCGCGATCACGAGGCCAACCCTGCAACCAGACGCCGGATGGCGTCAACGCAATTTGTGCGTGATGGAGGCGATGCATACTCAGGGATATCAATTAAATCCACGGTGAACCCTGTCATATCTATGTATTATTTGACTTTCATTTCCCGCCAAAATAGCGTCGCAAAGTACGATGTCGTGTTGCGGGCGCGATCAAAAACGTTGCGCAGAACAATTGCCCGTCCAAAGCGTTCCCCGTCCGAAGATTGCATTTCGAGGAGGGACACATGAATATGGAGCTCTCGCGGCGCCAGTTCTTAGGAACGGCGGGCGCGGGTCTTGCCGGCACCGCGCTTGGCGCGTTCGGGTTCGGACCGATTGAGGCCGCTTACGCGGAATCGATCCGACCGTGGAAATTGGCCGGCATGACCGAAACCCGAAACACCTGCACCTATTGTTCGGTCGCCTGCGGAATCATCATGTATTCCAAGGGCAACCTGGCGAAGGGTGAGAAAGCTGACATTATCCACATCGAAGGCGATGTGGATCATCCGACCAATCGCGGTACGCTATGTCCGAAGGGCGCCGCGCTGCTCGATATCGTCCACGCCGAAACGCGCCTGAAATATCCGATGGCGCGCAAGCCCGGATCCGACAAGTTCGAGCGCGTATCCTGGGATTACGCCCTCGACCGGATCGCGCGGCTGATGAAGGACGATCGGGACCAGAACTTCATCACCAAGAATGCTGCGGGGGTGACGGTCAATCGCTGGATTACGACCGGCTTCCTTGCGGCGTCAGCCACCACCAACGAAACGGCGTGGGCGACCTATAAGGTCGCGCGCAGCGCCGGGATGCTCGTATTCGATAACCAAGCGCGGGTCTGACACGGACCCACGGTGTCCAGTTTGGGCCCAACGTTTGGTCGCGGTGCGATGACGAATTCGTGGACTGATATTCAGAACACGGATCTCGTGGTGATTATGGGCGGCAACGCCGCCGAGGCGCACCCTTGCGGATTCAAGTGGGTCACGGAGGCGAAAGCCAATCGTGGCGCCAAATTGATCGTGGTCGATCCGCGCTATACGCGTTCGGCATCGGTTTCCGACCTATACGCGCCGATCCGGCAGGGAACCGATATCGCGTTCCTCAACGGCCTGATCAATTACTGCATCCAGAACGACAAGGTGCAGTGGGAATATACCAAGGCCTTCACCAACGCGACCTACCTCGTCAAGGAGGGCTTCGAATACAAAGACGGCCTGTTCACGGGCTACAACGAGGAAAAGCGCGACTATGATCGGTCGACCTGGGATTATCAGATCGGCGACGACGGTTTCATCGTTGTTGACGACACGCTGACCAATCCGCGCTGCGTCTGGAATCTGCTGAAGCAGACGGTGTCGGTGTACACACCTGACATGGTCGAGCGTATCTGCGGCACGCCGAAGGACAAGTTCCTGAAGGTGGCGCAGATGATCGCCGAGACGTCGGCCAAAGATAAGTTCATGACGTCGATGTATGCCCTTGGCTGGACTCAGCATTCCAAGGGGTCGCAGAACATCCGCACGATGGCGATGCTGCAGCTGATCCTGGGCAATATCGGCGTCCGCGGCGGCGGCATGAATGCGTTGCGCGGTCACTCCAATATCCAGGGGCTGACCGACATCGGATTGATGTCGCATCTCATCCCAGGGTATCTGAACATCCCAACGGATGCGGAGCCCGACCTCGACAAATACATGTCGACCCGCGGGTTCAAGCCGTTGCGGCCGAACCAGACTAGTTACTGGCAGAACTACAAGAAGTTCTTCGTCAGTTTCCAGAAGTCGATGTGGGGCACCGCGGCCACCGCCGACAACAACTGGGCTTACGATTATCTGCCGAAGCTCGATGTGCCGGCCTACGACATCCTGCGTGCGTTCGAATTGATGCACCTCGGCAAGATCAACGGCTATTTTTGCCAGGGCTTCAATCCGCTGCTGGCATTCCCGAACCGCCGCAAGGTCACGGCCGCGCTCTCGAAGTTGAAGTGGCTCGTGATCATGGACCCGCTCGATACCGAGACTTCGCGGTTCTGGGAAAATCACGGCGAGTTCAACGACGTCGATCCGTCGAAGATCCAGACCGAAGTCATCCAGCTGCCGGCAACCTGCTTTGCGGAAGATACGGGTTCGCTGACGAACTCCGGTCGCTGGTTGCAGTGGCACTGGGCCGGCGGCACGCCGCCGGGTGAAGCCAAGGGCGATATCTGGATCATGGCGCAACTCGGCCAGCGGCTGAAGGCGCTGTACCAGAAGGAGGGCGGGGCGTTCCCCGACCCGATCGTCAACTTGACGTGGAACTATAAGGATCCGGGCGATCCGACCCCGGAGGAGCTGGCAAGGGAGCTCAACGGCTCCGTTCTGGAAACCGTCACCGATCCGGCCGATCCCACCAAGGTGTTGTTGGAGAAAGGCAGACAGCTCGCAAGCTTCGCGGCGCTTCGCGATGACGGGACCACCGCGTGTGCGTGTTGGATCTATTCCGGCTGCTTCAACGAGGCCGGCAACAACATGGCGCGCCGCGACAACCGCGATCCGCAGAACCTCGGCACGTTCTCGAATTGGACGTGGTCCTGGCCGGTCAACCGCCGCATTCTCTACAATCGGGCGTCGGCGGATCTTGCGGGTAAGCCATGGGATCCCAAGCGCAAGCTGCTTGAATGGAACGGCACGGCCTGGATCAGCGATGATGTGACGGACATTGCGCCGAACGCCCAGCCGGGTGTGGTTGGTCCCTTCATTATGAATGCGGAAGGAACCGCGCGGTTGTTCGCCCGCGGCACGATGCGGGAAGGACCATTCCCGGTGCACTACGAGCCGTTTGAATCGCCGATTGCCAATCCGATCAATCCAAAGATCAGGGGCAATCCGGTCGCGCGGGTGTTCAAGGGCGACATGGAGCAGTTCGGGGACGCCAAGGAGTTCCCCTATGCGGCGACCTCCTACCGGCTGACCGAGCATTTCCACTACTGGACCAAGCACAGCAAGATCAATGCTTCGCTCCAGCCGGAGTTCTTCGTCGAGATCGGCGAGGAACTGGCCAAGGAAAAGGGCATCACCTCCGGGGGCTGGGTCAGGGTGTGGTCGAAGCGCGGCTCGGTGAAGGCGAAGGCGCTCGTGACCAAGCGTATCAAGCCGCTGATCTGCGACGGAAAGACCGTCCACGTGGTCGGCATTCCGTTGCATTGGGGGTTCATGGGCGAGGCCCGCAAGGGCTTCGGTCCCAATTCGCTGACGCCGTTCGTCGGCGACGCCAACGCGGAAACGCCGGAATACAAGGCGTTCCTGGTCGATGTCGAGCCGATCACGTCCGGGCCGGTGGCGTAGGGAGGGAACCATGGCATTCGAATTCGAGCTCCCGAATCCCGACACCAACAATCCGGCGGCGAAATTCGATCAGGCTGATCTGGTTCGGCGCTCGGCCTCTTCGATCGCTGCGCCGGCGCGTCAGCTCACGCCGGTGGCAAAGCTCATTGATGTGTCGAAGTGCATCGGCTGCAAGGCATGCCAGTCGGCCTGTCTTGAGTGGAACGACAAGCGCGCGGAGGTGGAGACCAATGTCGGGGTTTACGAAAACCCCCACGATCTCACGCCGCAGATGTTCACCCTCATGCGCTTCACCGAGTGGGTCAATCCGGAGACGCAAAATCTCGAATGGCTGATCCGCAAGGACGGCTGCATGCATTGCGAGGATCCGGGCTGCCTCAAGGCCTGTCCGGCACCCGGCGCGATCGTGCAGTATTCCAACGGGATCGTGGATTTCGATCACGACAAGTGCATCGGCTGTGGCTATTGCGTGAAGGGCTGTCCGTTCAACATCCCGCGCATCTCCCAGGTCGACCACAAGGCCTACAAATGCACGCTGTGTTCCGACCGGGTCGCAGTCGGTCAGGGCCCGGCTTGCGCCAAGGCCTGTCCGACCCACGCGATCACCTTCGGGACCAAGGACGAAATGAAGCAGCACGCCGAGGGCCGCATCCGAGACCTCAAATCGCGTGGCTACCAGAATGCGGGGCTTTACGATCCACCGGGGGTTGGCGGCACCCATGTCATGTACGTGCTGCATCATGCCGACAAGCCGGAGATTTACGCCAATCTGGCGCGGAACCCGCGGATCAGCCCGATCGTTGAGCTGTGGAAAGGCGCGACGAAATATGCCGGTCTGGCGGTGATGGGAGCATTCGCTGCGATCGGCTTTCTGCACTATCTTGTCGAAGGCCCGAACAAGGTTTCGCGCGAGGACGAACGCAACGCCAAGCGCCTTAAGGAAGGGCAAGCGTGATGCGGCGCACCAGAAAGTCGGAACCTCCGGTCATTGTCGACCGCTATACCAAGGCCGCGCGCGTCAATCATTGGATCACGGCGCTCAGCCTGGTGCTGCTTGCGCTGTCCGGATTGGCGCTGTTTCACCCGAGCCTGTTTTTCCTGACCGACGTTTTCGGCGGCGGTCAGACCACGCGGATGATTCATCCCTGGATCGGGGTCGTGCTGTTCTTCAGCTTTTTCGGCCTGTTCTTCCGATTCTGGCGCCTGAACCTGTGGACCCGCAGCGACACGACCTGGATGGAGCATCTCGGCGACGTGCTCGGCAACCACGACGAAGATCACGAGGAACTGGTCGAGATCGGAAAATACAATGCTGGCCAGAAGATCGTCTTCTGGTCGATGTCGATCTTGATCATCGTGCTGATTTCCAGCGGCTTTGCGATCTGGGATCAATATTTCTCCGCCTACACGACGATCGAACAGAAGCGCATTGCGGTGCTGGTTCACTCGCTGGCGGCGATCGTCATCATCTGCGTGTGGATCGTTCACGTTTATGCCGCGATCTGGGTGCGCGGCACGATCCGCGCCATGACGCGAGGCTATGTCACCGGCGGTTGGGCCTGGCGGCATCATCGCAAGTGGTTGCGGGATCTCGTCGCCGGAAAGTCCGAAGATCATCACACCGGGGCGACGCCCAGCGCGTAGTTGTGGTATCGTCTGCCGAGGTGTCACGTGGCCCGTGCGGTTCGTGAGGTTTGTTGATGAGTAAAGCCGGCAGCCTCCGGCCCGATCCGACGATGATCGGCAATGTCGTCGAGCCGCCGTTCGTGCGGCTGCCGGACCCCCTCGTGCTGTTCGCAACCCGGGCTGCCCGTTTTCGGGCGACGGCCCAACACCATGACCTCGGCGCTTATCTGCATTTTCTCGCCGCGCTGAGCGATTGTCAGCATCGCGTGCAAGACGGATTGCCGGAGCCGGACATGCCGGCGAGCGACGCGCGGGCGCGCGCGCACGACGGCGGGATGCCGCCGCTCGACCGCAGCCGTTTCACCGCCGACGCCGCACTCGACGCGACGCTTGATGGTCTGTTTGCGCAGTTCGCCGGGATCGAGATGCCCGATCCCGCCCGCGACGGGCTTACCCGTGCTGTCTCGGCCGATGCCGCGGCTCGGGGCGCGATGATGCGTGCGGTGCTCGCCGATGCGATCCCGATCGAGCAATTGGCCGAGCACGTCTATGTCGCGGCGGCGCTGCAGGTGCATTTTTCCCGTCAGGCATCGCGGCTCGACGCCGGCGCCCTGGTGCCGGTGGCCGACGGCGCCTGTCCGGCTTGCGGCGGCGCCCCGGTGGCCTCGCAAATCGTCGGCTGGAACGGCGCCCACGGCGCGCGCTTTTGTTCCTGCTCGCTGTGCGCGACCCTGTGGCACGTGGTGCGGATCAAATGCGTGCTGTGCGGATCGACCGAGGGTATCGCCTATGAGGCGATCGACGGCGGACGCGGCACGGTCAAGGCGGAGACCTGCGGGCGCTGTCGCTGTTATGTGAAAATTCTGCACCAGCACAAGGATCCGACACTCGATCCGGTTGCCGATGATGTCGCGAGCCTCGCGCTCGATATGCTGCTGCGCCAATCCGGCTATCGGCGCGGCGCGGTCAATCCATTCCTGATCGGCTATTGAGGGCGTGATGGTGCCTCAGAGCGTCACCCAACTTCGCGCGCTGCCCTCGGTCGATGACGTCTTGCAGACGCCCATGACTCTGGTCGCCGTCGAACAATTCGGTCGCGCCGCGACGGTGGCGGCGGTACGCGAAGCGCTTGCCGCCGCGCGGGCGGCGCTGCGCGCTGGTCACGCGCGGCCGGTGAACGCGGATGACATCGGCGCCGCGTCGCTCAAAGCGCTTGCCGCCGCTACGCAGACCAAGCTGCGGCCGGTGTTCAATCTGACCGGAACGGTGCTGCACACCAATCTCGGCCGCGCGCTGCTGGCGGAGGCAGCGATCGATGCCGCGGTCGCGGCCATGCGCGCGCCGCTCGCGCTCGAATTCGATCTCGACAGCGGACGCCGCGGCGAGCGCGACGAGCACTTGCGCGACCTGTTGTGCGAACTGACCGGGGCGGAGGATGCAACTGTTGTCAACAACAACGCCGCCGCCGTTCTGCTGGTGCTCAATACGCTGGCTAAGGGCCGCGCCGCGGTCGTGTCGCGCGGCGAGCTGATCGAGATCGGTGGCGCGTTCCGCATGCCCGACATCATGGCGCGCGCCGGCGCCAAGCTGGTCGAGGTCGGCACCACCAATCGCACGCATTCGCAGGACTACGCCGCATCGATCGGGCCGAAGACCGGCCTGGTGCTCAAGGTCCATACCTCGAACTACCGGATCGAGGGTTTCACCGCCGAAGTGGGTGCGCGCGAACTCGCGGCGCTCTGCCGCGCGCACGGCGTCGCGTTGGTCCATGATCTCGGTTCCGGCACGCTGATCGATCTCGCGCGCTTCGGGCTGCGGCATGAACCGACGGTCGCCGAAGCGGTGGCCGACGGCGCCGATATCGTCACCTTCTCCGGTGACAAGCTGCTGGGTGGGCCACAGGCCGGCTTCATCATTGGTCGCAAGGACCTGATCGCGAAGATCAACCGCAATCCGATGAAGCGTGCGTTGCGGCTCGACAAGATCCGGCTCGCCGCCTTGCAGGCGACGCTGAAGCTTTACCGCGATCCGGATCGGCTTGCCGAGCGGCTGCCGACGTTGCACCTGCTGGCGCGGCCGGCGGCGGAGATCGCGGCCTTGGCGCAGCGGCTGCTGCCCGTCGTCAAAGACCGGCTGGGCGGGAATTTCGCAGTCGATGTCATCGCGTGTGCGAGCCAGATCGGGTCGGGCGCGCTGCCGCTGGAGAAGATCCCGAGCGCCGGGCTCGCCCTCCGCCCGGTTGCCACACGCGGCGCCGGGCGCGCGCTGGCGGGGCTCGCCGCCGGCTTGCGCCGACTGCCAATGCCGGTCATCGGCCGAGTGGAGGACGGTGCGCTGGTTCTGGATCTGCGCTGTCTCGACGACGAAGCAGGCTTCGTCGGCAATCTTGCCGGCCTTGAAATCGGAGGCGCCGATGGGGTGGCTTGATCGCCTCGCTCTCGGTCAGGCGCGCGACAGCGATGCGCCGGCAGCGGACGTTGCCGACCGTCTGGCGGCCGCGTTCGCGGCGGCCGATCGCGCCGACTATGCGGGTGCGCTCGCATTGTGGGGACCGCTCGCGCAGCAGGGCGTCGCGCGCGCGCAAAGCAATGTCGGGGCCTGCTTTGCCGAAGGCCTCGGTGTCGACCGCGATCCCGCCCTAGCGGCCCATTGGTTGACGCTTGCGGCGCAGGCCGGTGATCGGGTCGGGCAGCGCAATCTGGCGGCGCTGTATTTCAAGGGCGAGGGCGTGGCGCAGGATTTCGGCCGCGCGGCCGAATTCTATCGCGCGGCCGCCGAGCAGGGCGACAGCCCGGCGCAGGACATGCTGAGCTGGATGCTGCTGGAAGGCGACTGCGTGGCGCCCGACGTGGCGGCGGCGCGGCGCTGGGCCGAGGCCGCCGCCGCCAACGGGATCGCTGCCGCGATGACGCGGCTCGGTATGATCTATCACAACGCGCTGGGCGTCGATCGCGATCCGGCGCTGGCGGCCGCATGGTGGGTGAAAGCCGCAGCTCGCGGCGATGCCGACGGGCAGGCGATGCTGGGCGCAGCGCATGTCCTCGGCGCCGGCGTCGCGCGCGACGGGATTGCCGCGCTGGCCTGGCTGCTGCGGGCGAAAGCGGCCGGCAGCCGGCTCGCCGATCCGTTTCTGACGCCGGCGCGTAACGCACTCGCTTCGGACGGGATTGCCGAGGCCGAACGCCGTGCCGCGCAGGCGCTGCCGGAGGGCGTGTCGTGATCATCGGTACCGCCGGCCATATCGATCACGGCAAGACCGCGTTGGTCCGCGCGCTCACCGGTGTCGACACCGATCGTCTCAAGGAAGAAAAAGCGCGCGGCATCACCATCGATCTCGGCTTTGCCTATTGGATGCCACCTGCGGGCGCCGTGCAGGCGCCGACGGTGCTCGGATTCGTCGACGTGCCCGGCCATGAGAAATTCGTGCACAACATGCTGGCCGGCGCCAGCGGCATTGATTTCGTCATGCTTGCGGTGGCGGCCGACGACGGGGTGATGCCGCAGACGCGCGAGCATCTCGCGATTGTCGACCTGCTCGGAATCACCCGCGGCGTCGTGGTGCTGACCAAGGCGGATCTCGTGCCAGCCGACCAGCGCGCGCATGTGAAGCAGGAGATTGCGCAGGTATTGTCAAACACCGGGCTCGCCGGCGCGGAGATCATCCCGGTCTCGGTGGTGAGCGGCGAGGGTCTCGATCACCTGCGCGATCAGTTGTTGCGGGCCGCGCAGACCGCACAGCGCGATCGGGTCGACGGCCGCTTTCGGCTGGCGGTGGATCGTTGCTTCACGCTGGCGGGCGCCGGCACCGTGGTGACCGGCACGGTGCTGTCGGGCGCGGTGTCGGTCGGCGACCACGTGGTCGTCAGCCCGGCCGGATTGTCCGCGCGCGTGCGGTCGATCCACGCGCAGAGCTGCCCGAGCGAGCGGGGCCTCGCCGGCGAGCGTTGCGCGCTCAACCTGGTGGGTGAAAGCATCGCCAAGGACGCCATCGTGCGCGGCGACGTCGTGCTCGATCCCGACCTGCATGCGCCCTGCGACCGCATCGACGCCAGCTTGCGCGTGCTTGCGGGTGAGCCGAAGCCGGTTGCGCAGTGGATGCCGGTGCGGCTTCACCACGCGGCGGCCGACGTCGGGGCGCGGCTGGTGCTGCTCGACGATCAGCCGATCGGACCAGGGCAAAACGGGCGCGTTCAGCTGGTGCTGGACCATCCGATCGCGGCCGCTGTCGGCGATCGCTTCGTGCTGCGGGATACCTCGGCGCAGCGAACCATCGGCGGCGGACGTTTCCTGGACTTGCGGGCGCCGGCGCGCAAGCGGCGAACATCGGACCGGTTGCAGCAACTCGACGCCTGCAGCCGCGATGAGCCCGAACAGGTGCTCGCCGCCTTGCTCGATTGTGTGCCGCATTATGTCGATCTCGCCGCCTTCGCGCGCGATCGGGCGCTGTCGGCGCAGCAGGCCAATCAGGTGGTCAAGAGCCTCGGCCTGATCGGCTTGCAGGCTCAGGACACCATGATCGCCTTGGCGCCCGCCCATTGGCTTCGGCTCAAATCAAATATCGTAGCGGCGCTGCAGGCCTATCACACCGAGAACCCTGATCTTGCCGGCATCGGCCTCGAGCGCCTGCGGCTGCAGCTCGCGCCGCGTTTGCCGGCGCGGATGTTCGCCGCAGTGCTGCAGAACCTGGCGCGCACGCGTGTGGTCGCGCTCGATGGCGCCTGGGTCCGGCTGCCGGGCCACGAGGTTCGTTTGACTGCGCAGGACGAGGAGCTGTGGCGCCGGATCGGCGCGCGGCTCGGCGGCAGCGAGCGGTTTCGGCCGCCGCGGGTGCGCGATCTCGGTACCCAGCTCGGCGTCAAGGAGGCGGAGGTGCGCCGATTGCTCAAGCTGCTTGGGCGCATGGGCAAGGTCGACGAGGTGGCGCACGACCATTTCTTCCTGCGCGCTGTTGTCGGCGAAATGGTGGATGTCGCGATCGATCTTGCCGCCGCCCCCGGCGGGGAATTCACCGCAGCGCAATTTCGCGACCGTCTGGACAATGGGCGCAAGGTCGCCATTCAGATTCTCGAATTCTTCGATCGCCACGGGGTGACTCTGCGCCGCGGCGACCTTCGCCGCATCAACCGGCATCGACTCGATCTCTTTCGCAGTTCGGAAGAGCACACCAACAAGGGAAGAGAAGCGTCCCCGGTGGGGCGTGCGGACTTCAAATCCGTGAGGGGCCGCGAGCCGGTCTTTGGTGGGTTCGACTCCCACTCTCTTCCGCCATCGACACGGAGCGCCGGATGACGTCACGCGCCTGTCCGAAGCATTCTGCCGGCTTCGAAAACGGTTCCGCGCATGCTCATGCGGTGCCGTTTTTGACCTTATTAGAGCACTCACTTTTGGAGGCCCCGCGTGTCGATTTCTGAACCGGATGCCGCGCCGACCGAGTTCGAACGCTGGCTCGCTGACGAGTTTGCCGCGACCGGAGCTTTTACCGCTTTGGTGATGCTGGTCGAAATCGCCGACACCAAGGTGACGCCGTTGTGCTCGACGTATTTGAACGTCGTCGGCGATGAGGTGGTGTGGCTCGACATCGTGGTGATGTTCGCAGGATCGGGCGTCAACTGGAACGGCGCCGCGTTTTTTCCGGTGACGGCGCCGGAGGGCGGCCCGCTCGACAACCCGACGGCGCGCACCCAGCTGCACGCGCTGGAGGCGCGGCTGGACGAGGACCGACTGGTCCTTAACGAAGGGTTCTTTTTCGATGCGGCCGGCCGGCGCTTGAAGATCGAGGAGGCGAGTGTACCGTGACTACGCTGCGGGTGATCGACACCGGCCTGATGCCCGCGCGTCAGAATATTGCGGTGACGGCGGCGCTGGTCGAATCGCATCGCGCCGGCGCATGTTCCGACACGCTGCGGTTTCATCTTTATCCGCCCTCGGTCCTGATCGGTTGCAGTCAGAACCTCAGGGACGCCGTCAATGTCGACTATTGCCGGAGCAACGGCATCGAGATCGCCCGGCGCGTCACCGGCGGCGGCGCGGTCTACATGAGCCCGGGAATTCTCGCCTGGGACGTGGTGACGGAACGGCACCGGTTCGGTCCGACACTTGCGGAATCCGCCACGCAGATTTGCGGCGGGGTGGCATCCGGGCTGGCGCGGCTCGGTCTGCCGGCACACTATCGGCCGCTCAACGCGGTCGAGATCGGCGGCCGCAAGGTCTGTGGCGCCGGTGGCGCGTTCGATGGTCCGACGCTCGCCTATCAGGGCACCGTGCTGGTGACGTTCGATATCACGGACATGGCGAGCGCGCTCCCGCAATTGCTCGATCCGGTCACCAGCGTGGCGACGTTTCTCGGGCACGCACCGGGTATGGCGGAGATCAAGGCGGTGCTCATTGCCGGCTTCGCCGAGGCGTGGCGCACCGAAATCGCAGCGGGCGCGCTCACCGTGCGGGAGCAGGCCTTGGCGGATCGCCTGTTTGCGCATGACATCGGCACCGATGCCTTCGTTGCCGGCGATGACACGGTGTCGGAACGGGTGGCGGGGTGAGCGAGGTCTCCAACGAGCGCGGTATGAGCCGCAGGCTGCTGATCGTCCTGATGAATACCGATCCGCGCAATGTCGAGGAACTGGGCGCGCCATTCTATCATGCGGCGGTGGCGGCGGCGATGGATTACCAGGTCGACGTGGTCTGTACCGCGACTGCCGGCAAGCTGATGCAAAAGGGCGTCGCCGACAAGATCGCCATCAAGGCCGGCCATCCAAAGACGGTCTACGATTGGATCAAGGAAGCCCACGAGCAAGGCGCGCGCTTCTGGGCGTGCCCTGCCAATCTCGACCTGTTCGAGATCACCGAAGCCGACCTGATTCCGGAATGCCGCGGCCTGATGGGTGCCGCGACCATGATCCAGGACATCATGGACGGCGAATGCCGCGTTTTGACGTATTGAGGATGCGGTCGTGGCGAAAGTGCAGGAGCAGGATTATCCGGAGCAGCTCTACTACGACGTCGACAATCAGATCTGGTACCAATGGCTCGCGGATGACACGATCCGGGTGGGCATGACGCCGGTCGCCGTCGCGCTCGCCGGCGAGATTTTGGTGTTTACGCCCAAGCGCACCGGCCGCGAATTCGAGAAGGGCCGGTCGTTCGCGACGCTGGAGGGCGGCAAGTGGGTCGGCTCCGCGCGCGCGGCATTCGACGGCATGGTGGTCTCCTCCAACGAGGCGCTGATGGCGCGGCCGGAATTGCTGGCCGAAGACGCCTTCGGCGCCGGCTGGATGCTGATCGTGCGCGCGGGACAGCCGGATTGGCGCGACGGGCTGATCACGGGCCCGGCGGTCGGGCCGGCGTTCGCGGAATGGATCGCGAACGAGGGCTACAAGGGCCGCGACAATTGACAGCGCGATTCAAGGCGCCGGCGCGAATTGACGTTGCGGTCACCGCGCCGATGCGGCGCGCGCGATCGCGTGCTGCCGATAGCGCCGCCGCGCCAGGATGGTTTGCGGGACAATGCCGATGATGGCGAACAGCAGGATGGCGGCCGGCGGAATGCCGATCGCCCAGGCGGCAGCGGCGGTGCCGCAGCCCAAGGTGCCGCCAATGTCCCAGCCGGCTTCGGCAATGACGTGGAACCGCAGCGTGCAGGCGGTGGCCTTGGCGTCGTTGTAGACGGCGGTCATCAGCACCGGGACATAGACGCCGCCGAACAGGGTGGCGGCGATGGTCGCGGCGGCGATCGCCGGGGCGGACCCGATGCTCGCCGCCTTCAGCAGCAGCAGCGCGCTCATCACCACTGCGTTGATGGTGAAAGCGCGGGCGCCGTGACCGGCATCGATCAGGCGTCCGAACGCCATGCCGCCGATCGCGCCGGCGAGTGAGGCGAGCGCGAGCACGCCGCCGAACACGTCATAACGTTCCCCGAACGAGACGAACGAGACGATGTCCCAAGTGAACATGGAAATGCAGGTTACGAAGCCGTCGGTGGTGAACAGCAGAATGCCGTCGCGCACCGCCCAGAATGAGTCGAGCGGCGGAGACGCCGGCACGACCGGTTCGCGGATCGAGAGCAGCGGCAGCACGGAAATAACCGACATCACCGCCGCCGCACCGAAGGACGCCCATGGCCCGATGGTGACCAGAAGGAAGCCGCCGATCGCCGGCGCGGCGACCGCGGCGATGGTGCTCAACAGCCCGCGTGCGCCCAATTGCGCGCCGCGCATCTCGGCATCGCCGAGCGCGGCATAGAAGGCGTGATAGCAGGTCCAATAGAGCGTCCCGCACACGGAATCAGCGATGATGAACCACACCAGCCGGACGATCGATCCGTCATAGGCCGCCAGAATCAGCAGCTCGACCGCGAACAGCACGGAGCCGGTCAGCAGGGTGTTGCGGAATCCGACCAGCGCCACGATGCCCGGGACCGACATCCGGAGAAAAAATCGCAGCACCAGGGTTGCCCCAATCACCAGAAAGACCTGGGCCGGGGACAGTCCTGCATGCAGCAGAAAGGCAGCCAGAAACGCCATCGACAGGCCGGCCGCCGCCTGGTGCAGGGCGGTGTGGAGCGCCAACCGATTGATGTCCTGGTTGCTGAAGAAGCTCATGGGGCCTTAAAAGCGCGTGGGGCCTTCGATTCTGGCCGGTGACGGCAGCGGGAATCGCCCCCCTTTTGCCGGCGCGAGCCTACCCGATAGATTGTTTCGGGGTGGTTTCGCGAGCGGCCAGTCGGTCTCGTCCCCCGGAATCGGCCGAACGTGGTGTAGGTGCGGGCCAACGCACGTTCGCCGCGCAGGCGAGGCCGGAGCCGCGGGCAACGACGCTTTCGCGACAAAATGCCGGCTTCGGGAGGTTCCTTAACGATGATTAAACCGGTCATCGCGATTTGGAATTGAAGATTCCTCACGCTTGCCGCATCAATGCGAGCGACATGATTAGCAAAAGTGGAAGCCGGTCTTCCATACAATCATGCGTCCGAACCCGTGAGTTTTTCAAATCCGACACCAGGGTGGAACGTCCGACATGCGCACGATCGATGCCTTCAATCATTTTTTCCCGAAGCGGTTCTTCGCCGGCGTACTGGATACGCCCGCCGCGCAAAAGGACATGGGGAAGCGCGTGCGCGGGATCCCGGCGCTGTGGGATCTGGACCAGCGCTTGCGGATCGTGGAATCGTTTCCGGACTACTCCCAGATTCTCTCGCTTTCGATGCCGGCGATCGACCGGCTGTGGAAGGCCGAGCAGTCGCCGGAATGGGCGCGCATCGGCAACGATGAATTGGCCGAGATCGTCGCCGCCCATCCCAAGCATTTTCCCGGCTACGCCGCTTCGTTGCCGATGAACGCACCGGATGCCGCTGTCAAGGAAGCCGAACGCGTTCTCAAGAACGGCGCCAACGCAATCCAGCTGCATACCAACGTCGACGGCGCGCCGATCGACCAGGATGCGTTTCTGCCGATCTACGAAGTGATCGAGAAATCCGGCCGGCCGATCCTGCTGCATCCGATCCGCACCCGGGAAATGACCGACTACCGCACCGAAACCACGTCCAAATATGAGATCAACAGCGTCATCGGCTGGCCGTTCGAAACCGGGGCGGCGCTGGCGCGGCTGGTGTTCTCCGGAATCATCGACCGGTTTCCCGATCTCAAGATCATCACGCATCATCTCGGTGGAATCATTCCCTATTTCGAGGGCCGCGTCGGCCATTCCTGGGATCAGCTGGGATCGCGCACATCGGATGAGGATTACGCGTCGATCCTCAAGCGCCTGAAGAAACGCCCCCTCGACTATTTCAAGGCGTTCTATGGCGACACCGCGCTTGCCGGCGCCCGGGGCCCGACCATCTGCGGCATTTCCTTCTTCACCCCGGACCGGGTGGTGTTTGCGTCCGATTGTCCGTTCGATCCGGAAAAGGGGACCGGCTATATCCGCGCGACCCTCGAGGTGATGCAATCGCTTGATCTCTCGGATGCCGACATGAAGAAGATCCGTCATCAGAATGCGGAAATGCTCTTTGGCCTGAAATCCTCAGCGTAAGGTGCACGAACATGCGTGGTCTCTTGTGTTTCATTGTTCTCGGACTGAGTGTGCTGGCGCCGGCGGAACTGCGGGCACAGTCGGATTATCCGCAGCGATCGATCAGAATGATCGTGCCGATCCCGCCCGGCGGCGCGCCGGATGTCACCGCGCGGCTGTTGGCGCAGGCGATGTCGGAGATTTTCGGACAGCCGGTCGTGGTGGAAAACCGTCCCGGCGCCAACGGCAATCTGGCGAATGAAATCGTCAGCAAGGCGACCCCGGACGGCTACACTTTGCTGTCGGCTGCCGATAGCGGCATCGTGATCAATCCGCACGTCTACAGCAAAGTGAATTTCGACACGCTCAAGGATCTGATTCCGGTCGCCAGCATCGCCACCAATCAATTCGTCCTGGCGGTCAATCCGAAAGTGCCGGCCAGCACCTTGCAGGAGTTCATCGCGGTGGCGAAAGCGGCATCCCCGCCGATGACCTATGCGTCGGGCGGCGTCGGCAGCCAGCAGCATTTCGCCATGGAGGTGCTCAAGCAGCGCGCCGGCATCAACCTGCTGCACGTCCCCTATCGCGGCGGCACGCCGTCGGCGGCGGCGACCATTGCCGGCGACACCCAGGCGCTGTTTGCCGGCGCGTCCAGCGCCGGTCAGTTCGAAGCCGGCAATCTGCGTCCGCTCGCGGTCAGCGGCAAGAAGCGATCGGCCCGGTTTCCGAACCTGCCGACCATCGGTGAGCTTTATCCCGGTTTCCAGGTCGACATCTGGCTCGGGCTGTTTGCGCCGGCCGGAACGCCGGAGGCGATCGTCACCAAATTGCGGGAAACCGTGCAGAAGGTGCAGGCGCGCCCGGATTTTGCCGAGAAGCTGAATGTGTCGGGCAGTCTCGAACCCTTGGTTCTGACGCCCGAGGAGTTCTCGGCGCTGATCAAGGCGGACTACGACAAGTACGGCAAGCTGGTGAAGGAATTCGACATCCATCTGGAATAGCGGCGATCGCCGCTATCACTTTCGCTGCGGCCGATGCGAACACTTATTGTTGCGCATTGGCATAAGGATAAATCAGCTTGGCGTCGGATTTGAATTCGTCCGGCGCCAGCACCACGTAGGTGCCGGGCTTGCGGAATTGCTCGAGATCGTTGCCGCTGATGCCCTGGTACTGCAGGAACAGCACGCCGGATTTCGCCCATTCGCCGTCGGCGCCGAATTTCAGGTCGCCGACGATGGTGGGATGGACGTTGTCGCGCAGATAGGCGGCGAGCCGGTCGGCGTCGAGAGTATGGGTCGCCTCGATCGCTTCGCCGATCACCTGCATGCGGGCATAGGCGTAGGGCGGCGCGTAATAGCCGAGCGGGTCGACGCCGGCGGACGCGGCGCGGACCTGATACTTGGCCAGAAACGCCTCGATGCCGGGGAACATCAGTTTCGGATCGGGCACCCAGAAGTCGTGATGCACCACGCCGTTGAGCAAGGCGCCGAGCTGCATGCGCAGCGGGGTCGATTGCATGCCGACCATGCTGCCGCCGAACATTTTGGTCTTGAGCTGGAGTTCGTGCGCGGCGCGCACCAGGCCGGCGCCGTCGGCGGGATAGGACGCGACATAGACGATGTCGGGATTGCTGGCCTGGACGGCGCGAATGACCGGCGAGAAATCCACCGTGTTGGGCGGATAGGTGCGGTCATAGACGATCTTGAAACCGTGACTCCTGAGATTCTCGCGGGCGCCATCGGCGGCATTCTGCGCGAATTCGGCGTCGGCGGAAATGACCGCCACGGTTTCGGGCTTCGGCGTCTGCGCCGCGGCGATATCGAAAAAGCCCTTCGACAGCGAGGTCTTCGGCTGCGGCCCGAACGGCACCATGGAAAAATAGCGCGGGTAGTGGAATTGCTCATTCAGCGCCAGACAGAAATAGCTGACCACCAAAAGATTGCGCGCAATCGCGGTCGGCATGAACGGCGCCGTCATGTTGGTGGAATAGCCGGGAACGGCAAGATCGACTTTGTCGACGTCGAGCAGCTTGGAATAGATCCCGGGCACCAGCGCCGGGTTGCTTTGATCGTCGTAGAATACGAGTTCGACGGGACGTCCGAGCAGGCCGCCGCGGGCGTTGACGTCTTCCGCCCAGATCTGGGTCGCGAGCAGCGCGGGCTTGCCGGTGACCGCGAGGCTGCCGGTCAGCGGCATGCTGAAGCCGACTTTGATCGGATCGGCGGCATGCGATGCCACCGATAGCATCAGCCAGATTGCTGTCGCGCAGACGAGGCGGCCAAGCGGCCGCGCCTGTTGCATCGCCATGTCGTTTGCTCCCTGTCGCGTGGTTTCTTTTGTGCGTGGTTTATTGTGATTGAGGCGTCAGCCTCCCCCAGCTCCGTTGTCGTCGACAGGGTGAAACGGTCGCGGGCCGCCGAAGTCCCCGATCGGAACGAGATGGGTCACTACGTCGCCGTAACCGCTCCCCGCAAACCAGGCGTGCAGATAAAACCCGGGCGGCTCGATGATCAGGGACGGAACCGGATCGCGGGTGAGGTCGAGGGCGACCGCGAGATTGGGCGCCGGGCAGATCGAAGTCGGAACGCCGGCAAACATCGTATGCACCGACCGATGGACGTGGCCGCAGGCGATCATGCGTGCGCGCGGGTGGCGCGCGACAATCGCCGCGAGATCGCCGGGGTTCTGCAGGTTCATGTCGTCCATGTAGCCGATGCCGGTCACAAACGGCGGATGATGCAGAAACAACAGCGCCGGCCGCTGCGGGGCGGACGCCAGCGTCGCGTCAAGCCAAGCGAGCGTGTCCTGCTCCAGGACGCCGTGATCCTGGCCGGCGACGCTGGAATCGAGCAGCACGAGGTCGACCGGGCCGAGCGCCACGTGCAGGTTCATCGCGCCGTTGCCGGCATAAGGCTGATCCGGAAAGGCGCGGCGCATCGGCGCGCGCGAATCGTGGTTTCCCGGAATGGCGACGAGCGGGACCGCGAGATCGGTCAGCAGCCGCTTGAGATGGGCGTATTCCTCATCCTTGCCGCCATCGACGAGATCGCCTGACACCACGACCAAAGTGGGCCGCGGCCGCAGCCCATTGACCTGCGCAATGCAGTGCTTCAGCGCGGTCGCGGTGTCGACCTGCCGATAGGCCAATTCGCCCACGGGCTTGATGTGCAGGTCGGTGATTTGGGCGATCAGCAGAGGTGGGGCGGTCATGGGTCCGATCGGTGGGCTTGCTCAGCCGCGATCATTCCGCCGCGGCAACCCATTTTGATCGATGATGAAGCATGCGTCCAATCAGGTTCGACAGGATCTGGGCCGCCAGGATGGCGGTGGTCCCGGAGTGGTCGTAAACCGGGGCTACCTCGACCAAATCGACGCCCACGATCGGACCGCGCTGGGCCAGCCCGGATACGAGTTCCAGCACCTCGTAATAGGTGAACCCGCCATGGCTCGGCGTTCCGGTTCCGGGCGCGATGGAGGGGTCGAAACCGTCGATATCGATGGTCACGTAGTAGCGGCTGCCCGCCGGAATGCGGGCCAGCACGGCTTCGGGGCCGAGTTTCCTGATCTGCCGGACGCTCAGGATGTCCGATCCCATCCGGCGGGCATCCTCGTAGCCTTCGCGTGCGGTCGAGGACACATTGCGGATCCCGAGCTGGGTCAGTCCGGTGACGTGCGCCTTCTCGGCGGCGCGGCGCAGTGGATTGCCATGGCCGAAACGCACGCCGTGGCGCTCGTCGACGAAATCGAGGTGGGCGTCGAAGTGCACGACATGGATGGGCGGCTCGCCATCGAAGGCGGCAATGCAGGGAATGTTGATCGAGTGGTCGCCGCCGAGCACGACCGGGATGGCCTTGGCGGCGAGGATCTTGCGGACGCCGAACTCGATATTGGCGAGACTGCGGATGGTGTCGGTGTGAATGATATCGGCGTCGCCGATGTCGACGATGCGGGTCGAGTCCGCCGGCAGATAGATGACGTCGTCCTCGAAATCATAGGCGCCGGCATGACCGAAGGCGAACAATGTCGACGCGTCGCGAATGGCGCGCGGGCCGAACCGGGTTCCCGAGCGCCATTGGGTGCCGAGGTCGAAGGGCGCGCCCAGCACCGCGACATCGGCGTCGATGCGGTCCCAGTCGAGACACACCGGATACTTGCCGAACGTGCAGATTCCGACGAACGGCAGATTGAGCCGACCACCCTCGTAACCGTGTGTCATCCCGGTGCTCCTCAGCGCATGCGTTGAGCGGCAGGACGCAAAAAGCGTGCCCGCTTGCACCTTGGGAAGCCGGCAGACAAGCGCGGTTGCGTCGTATCGCAGCGCGGGAACGGCGAGGCGATCGCAGAGCTTGGTTGAGGATCGTATCCGCGGCGACCGGCAGCGTCGGAATGCTAGGTGCGACCGCCGATCAGAGGCAGCGGCTGTTCGCCGAGCATCGCGGTGATCACGATCTCGCGGGCGGCCGCGGCGTCGAGCCCATGCGCAAGCATCAGATCCTGACAATCGGCGACGATGGCGTCGGCATCCTGCAGGATCTTCAGCCGCTTGTAGCGATCCTCCTGCCGCAGCCCCATGCTGGCGCCGACGATTTCCAGAATATTGATGATCTGGAACGGCCAGTCGCGCTCGTGGGCGCAGAGTTCGCGGTGATCGGCATGATAGATCGCCACCAGCGCGTCGACGCCGGCGTCACGCGCGGCTTCCAGTTCCGCGCGCTGCAGGGTGCGCTTGTAGTCGGGGAGCGCGCGGAGCGCGTTGCTCATCAAACCGATGGCGGGCTGCCCGAGATCGACCAGGGCGACACCGGGGATGGTGTTGAGGATCTTTTCGGCTGCTTCCACCACGCCGGCGACACCGGGATGGCGATGCAAGGCAATGCGCATGTCGACCCGGTGACGCAGCAACGGACGCAATCGTTCGAGCTGGCCCTTGAGATAGAGCATGAACGGCGTCATCTCGAACCGCCGGGCGCCGCGCGCCGCCTCGAGGGTCGGAACCGTCATTTCGGTGAACTGGACGTGGCAGCTCGGACACCAGGACAGGACCTGGCCCGACTTCGATTGCGACAGCTTGTCGAGCGTGTTGGCGCCGAAGCGCGCCGAAGTCTCGGTGTCGCCTGCGCGCATCTGGATGACGCCGCAGCAATGGCTCGGTCCGCCCATGACCCGATAGCTGGCGCCGAGCGCGTCCATGATATCGAGACACAGGAGCGCGATGTGCGGGGTCTTGAGCACGTTGCAGCCGGTATAGAAGACGAAATCCGGTTGGTTATCCGGCGCGGCGGGATCGGCTCGGGTCGCGCCGCTTTGGCCGAGCCGTTGCAGCATGTCGCCGGTCAATTGCATTCGCGAGAGGACGGTGACGTCCTGGTTGAGCGTCCGGAAGTCCTGCACGCCGCGCCGCCGCATCTGCGGCGGTTCGGTCTTGGCCTTGACCATGGCCACCCGCGCCATCGCGAGCATGAACCTGGGATTGATCCCGTAGTCGCAGGCCTTGATACACTCGCCGCTGAGGACGCAGGCGCTCGCCCATTGACGCGCGGCTTCCGGACCATCGCCGGTGCGAAGAATGTCGAGCACGCCGGCAACGACCGCTTTGGGCTCGGCCACGGAGACGCCGGCGGCATCGGTGATCGGGCAGACCTCGACGCATTTTCCGCACGTCGTGCAGGCATCAAGGATGTGCGCAATGCGTCCGGCCAAAGCGGCGTCGAATGATGGTGCATTCATAACAACAAGGATACGCGTCCGGACAGGGTTCTCACAAGGCCGTTAAACGACCATGCGCACCGGCGTGGTTCCCCGGTTGCTTAAATCGCTCCGGTGTGCCTTCAACAGTGCGGTTCCTCCCCGCTTCTCCTTCCCAATCTGCAACGGCAACGCGATGTCCTGGCTTTTCTTCGCCTTCTGCGGCCCGGTCCTGTGGGCGATCTCCATGCATTTCGACAAATATCTGGTGGAGCGCTTCTTCAAGCAGGCGAATGTCGCGGTGCTGCTCGTCTTCACCGCCCTGGTCGGGATGGTGATGGTGCCGTTCATCTGGGTGTTCCGGCCGGAAGTCATCGCGTTTGATGCGTCAAGCATTGCGGTGGTTGTGTTTTCCGGCCTGCTGCAGATGGGGGCGATGTATTTTTATCTGGTCGCGCTGCAGTCGGAAGAAGCCTCGGTGGTGGCGCCATTTTTCCAGGCCTCGCCATTGTTTGCCTATGGGCTCGGATTCTTCGTGCTGGGGGAGCGATTGTCGGCGATGCAGATGGCCGGCGGGGCGTCGATCGTCGTCGGCGGCCTCGTTCTCTCGGTGCGATGGGGTGACGGCGCCAGAATCAAGCTTCGCCTCGTGCTCCTCATGCTCGCTTGTGCGTTCGCGCTGGCGTTGAGTTCGCTGATCTTCAAAATCTTTGCAGTGCGCGACGATTTCTGGACGACGACGTTCTGGACATTCGTCGGCCAGGCCGTGTTCGGCGCCGGGGTTCTGGCGATCGGCCGCTACCGCCGAGAGTTCCTGCGTTTGCTGCGGGAGAACACCCGCCCGCTATTGGCGATCAATGCGGCGAACGAACTGATCAATCTCGGCGGCGGCCTGGGGTCACGTTTCGCGCTGACGCTGGCGCCGTTGAGCCTGGTGCAGGCGATCACCAGTACCACCTCGTTGTTCGTCTTCGTGTTCGGAATCGTGCTGTCGATCCTGCTTCCGTCGCTGGGGCGCGAGGACCTGTCCGGTCGCGAACTGCTCAAGAAGGGCTTGGGTGGCGTCCTGATTGTTGTCGGGGTCACCTTGATCACCTGGTAGCCGAAGGTGCCGGTGTGCGCTCAGGCATTCATGCGATTGAGCGCCTTGCGATTGCGCAACACGATGCGGCGCGAGGTCGGCAGTGCGATCGCGGCGTCCACCTCGAGTTGGGTCAGCGTTCGCGAGATCGTCTCGATCGTCAGTCCGAGATAGTCGGCGATGTCCTGGCGCGACATCGGCAGCTCGACGGTTTCAGCATCAGCCAATCGTGCCGCCATTTCGAGCAGGAAGCACGCGACGCGCTGTTGCGCACTCTTGATCAGGAGCAGGACGTGGTCTTGCGCACGCTGCAGTTCGCGGGCGGTGAACGACCAGAGCTGACGGGCGACGTCGCCGTCGCGGTTTGCGAGGTTGACCAGGGCGCTGCGCTTGATCACGAGAACCTTGGCGTCGCTGATGGCTTCGGCGGAGAAGTGATGTTCGGCTCCGACCTCAAGGCCGAAAATGTCGCCGGGAAGGTAGAACTCGCCGATCTGGCGGCGGCCGTCGGTGAGAATGCGGTACGTGCGCACGGTGCCGCTGATGACCTTGTACAGGTAATCTGCCGGCTCGTTTTCGCCGTAGATCTCGGCATTGCGAGAAAACGACATTGGCGCGCCCATCAGGTCCATGGTTTCGAGCAGGCCATGAGAACCGGGGAACGGCAGGACGGTGGCGCGTGGCGTGGACGATGATCGGGTGGCGGCGTGGGCGACGGGGGTGGCTGTCATGGCTCAACTCCACGGTTAATCTGATGGTCTATCGATAGCCACGGAGGCAGCAGGCGAAAATTCAGATAATGTCCATAAGGGGTTCCCCGGAGGTGTGTCGGCAGCTGGGTCGAAGGGCGATTTTCCCTGAAAAATACCGTGATAAATCAATGGCTCATGTGGATCTGAACCCGATCGCGAGGATCGCGAAATTGCGGCCCTATGCCGAGCATTTTCTGCGGCATGACCTTGCGAGCTACGTCTGGTCGGCGGTGCTGGTGGCGATCGCGTTCTTTCTGCGCTCGGCGCTCGCGCCGACCTTGGGCAATCAGGCGCTCTATCTGTTCCTGGTCCCCCCGGTGCTTGTCGCCGGCGTGCTCGGAGGATGGGGCCCTGGCCTGCTTGCAACCATATTCAGTCTCGTTCTCCATCTTTATTTGACTGGAGAGTTTAGCAATCTGATCCATCCGACGTCGCCGTTGTTCGTCGCCGAATTCTCACGTGCGCTTACCTTTGCCGCGCTTGGCGTTGGATTGGCATGGTTCGGCGAACGCTTGCACCGTACACGGCAGCAGGCGAACGCGCGTGAAGCCCACCTGCAGTCGATCCTCGATACCGTGCCGGAGGCGATGATCGTGATCGATCCCGAGGGGGCGATCCAGTCCTTCAGCTCCGCCGCGCAACGGTTGTTCGGTTATCGTTCCGAGGATGTGCTCGGCAAGAATATCAGCATGATGATGCCCTCGCCCTATCGCGAAAATCATGGTCGTTATCTCGAGCGCTATCTGCAAACCGGCGAGAAGCGGATCATCGGTATCGGACGGGTGGTTGTCGGGGAACGCAAGGACGGTACGACGTTTCCGATGGAGCTCGCGGTCGGAGAAATGAAGTCGAGCGGCGGCCGCTTTTTCACCGGCTTCATTCGCGACCTGACCGAGCGCCAGCAGACGGAAGCCCGGCTGCAGGAATTGCAGTCCGAGCTGGTCCATATTTCACGCTTGACGGCATTGGGTGAAATGGCCTCGGCCCTCGCCCACGAACTCAACCAGCCGCTGTCGGCCATTGCCAATTACATGAAGGGATCGCGCCGGCTGCTGGAAAGCCGGTCGGACGACCAATCGATCATGATTCGGGATGCCATCGACAAAGCGGCCGAGCAGTCGGTGCGGGCCGGGCAGATCATTCGCCGCTTGCGCGACTTTGTCGCTCGCGGCGAAAGCGAGCGGCGGGTCGAAAGCATCAGGAAGCTGGTGGAAGAGGCGAGTGCGCTTGCGTTGGTCGGGGCGAAGGACAGCGGCGTCCGGGTTCGCTTCAAGTTCGATCCGGATCTCGATACGGTTCTCGCCGACAAGGTCCAGATTCAGCAGGTCATCCTGAACTTGATGCGCAATGCGATCGAAGCGATGGAACAGTGCGAGCGTCGTGAATTGACGCTGTCGACCGAAACCGGCCCAGATCGCACGGTGGTGGTGAAAGTTGCCGATACCGGACCCGGCATCGCGCCGGAAATCGCGTCCCACCTGTTTCAGCCCTTCATCACCAGCAAGGTCCACGGCATGGGAGTAGGCTTGTCAATCTCGCGCACGATCATCGAAGCCCACGGCGGCCAGATTTTAGCCGAGCCCAATCCGGGCGGCGGCACGGTGTTTCGCTTCAGCTTGAGCGCGATGACCGAAGAGGAACTCGACGATGCCAAATGATGCCGCGGTTCACGTCATCGACGACGATGAGGCCGTCCGGGAATCGCTCCAGTTCCTGCTGCGCAGCGCGCAGATCAATGTCCATACCCACGAGTCAGCGGTGGCTTTCCTGTCCGCGCTGCCCTCGATTAATCCCGGATGCATCATCACCGACGTCAGGATGCCTGACATGAGCGGCATCGACCTGCTGCAGCGTCTGCGTGAACTGAATGTCGGCGCGCCGGTGATCGTCATGACCGGTCATGGCGATGTGCCGCTGGCCGTGCAAGCGATGAAAATGGGTGCGGTCGACTTTCTCGAGAAGCCGTTCGATGACGAACTGCTGATCGCGTCCGTGCGCTCGGCGCTCGGCCGGTTGAAGGAGGACGTGCTGCGGGATGCCGAACGCGCGGAACTGCATGATCGGCTGGCCGCGCTTTCCAACCGCGAGCGCGATGTGCTGGAGGGCCTGGTGGCCGGTCATCCCAACAAGACGATCGCCTACGATTTGGGCATCAGTCCGCGCACCGTCGAAATCTACCGCGCCAACGTGATGACCAAGATGAAGGCTGGTAGTCTGTCCGAGCTCGTCCGCATGGCCCTGGTCGCAGGTATGCTGAAGCAGATGACAAATAAACAATAAGCAACAGTCCTGGCCGGGTTCGGCGCGTCTCCTTGAGCTAGGTCAAGGCGCCATGTCCGCGACGGCGCATCCTACAACTTCAAATGACATACCGAGGCGCATGTGCGGAGCCGCATTCCTGTCGCGAGCGCCAGAGAGGAATTTAACACGTGATTTCGGGCGGGACAGTCGTGGGAACGGACCGAGGCAAGCCCGCGCCGCTTCGCCCGACCGTTCTGGTGGTCGATGACGATCAGGCAATCCGCAATTCTCTGAAGTTCTCGCTAGAAATCGAAGGCTTCGCGGTTCGTGTCTATGCCAGCGGCGATGAGTTGCTGAAGGAGCGAGAACTACCGGACCGCGGATGTCTCGTCATCGACTACCTGTTGCCCGGTATCAACGGGTTGGAGCTTCTCGGCAAACTGCGGGCGCGTCATTGCCTGCTGCCGGCGATCCTGGCGACCACGCATGTCGACGCCACCCTGCGGCAGCGCATCGCGGCCGCCGGAATGGTTCTTGTCGAGAAGCCTTTCATCGGAAATGCCCTGGCCGATGCGATCAGCGCTGCGGTGGGCCGGCAATCGCGCGATCTCGCCAAGGATTAATGGCATCAACCGATGTTGCCGTCTCCGCGAGCTCGCGGATTCGCTTTTGCCGACAAAAATGAAAATACGAATCTGATGTTTGAGCGAAGTCAATTCGGCCGGATCTGCTTTCCATGATAGTCTTCATATCGCAACATCGACAGGCGAACTCATGAGCCTTGAAGATCGGGCAGCGCGGGAACGGCTGCCGGAGCCCCCAGGAATTCAAAGCGCGGCGCTGGTCATGCCGGTCACGCCCTTCGAAATCGCGATGTCGAAGGTGTGGGCCAATGGGCTGGTGATCACGGTGGCGGTGGGCCTGTCATTGACGGTCGTGGTGCGCGGTTCTCGGCATCCCGATCGCCGGATCGGTGCCCTTGTTCATCCTTGGTACGGCGCTCTACCTGTTCTTTGCGACGGCGGTGGGAATTCTGCTGGGGACGATCGCGCGGTCGATGCCGCAGCTTGGCCTCTTGTTCATGATGGTGGCGCTGCCGCTGAATCTGTTGTCGGGGTCCAATACGCCGCTGGAGAGCATGCCGATGGCCCTGCGCATCGTCATGGAGGCATCGCCATCAACCCACTTCGTGTCGTACGCCCAGGCCATCCTGTATCGCGGCGCCGGCATCGACGTGGTGTGGCCGGAATTTCTGGCCGTCACCGTCATCGGCGCGTTGTTTTTTGTCGTTGCGCTGCTGCGATTCCGCCGCATGACCGCGCAGGCGATGTAGATCCTGCGTCGGATCTACATACCCCAGCGGCGGACGAACCAGACTTTCACCAGATGGGTGAGCGCGGCGTAGGTCACCAGCATCGCGGCCACGATCGGCCAGTAGAGCCACGGCAACGGGGTGAAGCCGAGGGCGGAGCCCGCCCAGGTGAACGGCAGCGCTATGCCGATCGCGCAAATCACCAGCGTGGTCGTGATCAAGGCAGCGCTCGCACGGCTCTCGAAGAACGGAATCTTGGCGGTGCGGATGATGTGGATGATGAGCGTTTGCGTCAACAATGACTCCACGAACCAGCCGGTCTGAAACAGCGACGGATTGGTCCAGCAATCAAACAGGTAGAGCATGGTCGCAAAGGTCAGGTAGTCGAAGATCGAACTGATCGGTCCGATGAAAATCATGAACTTGAAGATATTGCCGATGTCCCAGCGTCGCGGCACGTCGAGATAGTCGGCGTCGACGTTGTCGGTTGGAATCGTGGTCTGCGAAAAATCGTAGAGCAGGTTGTTGGTCAACACCTGGATCGGCGCCATCGGCAGGAACGGCAGGAACAGGCTCGCGCCCAAGACGCTGAACATGTTGCCGAAATTCGAGCTGGCGCCCATCTTGATGTATTTGTTGATGTTGCCGAAGATCTTGCGGCCCTCGATCACGCCTTTCTCAAGCACCAGCAGGTTCTTCTCCAGCAGGATGATGTCGGCGGACTCTTTGGCGATGTCGACCGCGGTATCGACCGAGATCCCGACATCCGCGGCCTTGAGCGCCGGACTGTCATTGATGCCGTCGCCGAGGAACCCAACGACGTGTCCGCGCAGATGCAGGGCCTTGACGATGCGTTCCTTCTGCGCCGGGGCTAGCTTGGCGAACACCGTGGTCTTGCTGGTGAGATCGGCAAGCGCCTGGTCGTCGAGATGCTCGATCTGCGCTCCCAGCACGATCGCGCCGGGTTCGAGCCCGACCTCGCGGCAGATCTTGCGGGTGATGACCTCGTTGTCGCCGGTGAGGATCTTCACCGCGACGCCCTTCGCGGCCAGGGCGGCGAGCGCCTCGCGCGCACTATCCTTCGGCGGATCGAGGAAGGCGATATAGCCGAGCAGCGTAAGATCTTTTTCGTCGGCGATCGAATAGACGCTCTGGGTCGCGTCGAGTTCCTTGTAGGCGACGGCAACCACGCGAAATCCGTCATTGTTGAGCGCGAAGGTCATGGCTTTGGCGGCGTCGAAACGGGACTGGTCGAGTTCGCCCCCGGTGTCGTTGAGGTCATAGCGGGTGCAGACCGAGAAGATCTCTTCGACTGCGCCTTTGCAGATCAGCACGTGTTTGCCGTCGGGACGGGAGACCACAACGGAGAGACGTCGGCGGGAAAAGTCGAACGGAATTTCGTCGACCTTGGCGAAGCCTTGGTCGATGCCGAGCAGCTTGTGCAGGTCGACGTGCTGCAGCACCGCGACGTCGAGCAGGTTTTTCAGCCCCGACTGAAAATGGCTGTTGAGATAGGCATATTGCAGGACCCGGTCGGATTCCTCGCCGTTGATGTCGAGATTGCGCTTGAGGATGATTCGATCCTGGGTCAGCGTGCCGGTCTTGTCCGTGCACAGCACGTCCATGGCGCCGAAATTCTGGATGGCGTTGAGGCGTTTGACGATGACCTTGGCGCGCGACATGGCGACCGCGCCCTTGGCGAGGTTCACCGTCACGATCATCGGCAGCATTTCCGGCGTCAGTCCGACCGCGACCGCAACCGCGAACAACAGCGCCTCCAGCCAGTCATGCTTGGTGAACCCGTTGATCAGAAACACCGCCGGGACCATGACCATCATGAAGCGGATCATCAGCCAAGTGAAGCGGTTGATGCCGAGGTCGAAGGCGGTCGGCACCCGGCGGCCGGCGATGTCGTCGGCGAGTTGGCCGAAAAAGGTCTGCTGGCCGGTGTGAACGATCACGCCGGTGGCGTAACCGCTGACGACGTTGGCGCCCATGAAGCAGATATTCGGCAGGTCGAAGGCGTCGCTGCAGGTCGCATCGAATGGGTGCGCGTATTTCTCCGCCGGCATGGCTTCGCCCGTGAGCGCCGACTGATTGATGAACAGGTCCTTGGCTTCGATCAGGCGGAGATCGGCCGGAATCATGTCGCCGGCCGACAGTCGCACGATGTCGCCTGGCACCAGGGTTTCGATCGGGACTTCGACGAAGTCGCTCTTGCCGTCGGCGCCGAGCCGTTGGACGCTTGCGGTGGTCTTGACCATGGCGCGCAGCTTCGCCGCCGCCTCGTTCGATCGGTGCTCCTGAATGAAGGCGGTGGTGACCGCGAGCACCACCATGATCGCGATGACGATGGCGGCACGCACGTCGCCGAGGAAAAACGAGGTGATGGCGAGGATCAGCAGCAGCGCGTTGAGTGGATTGCTCGCGCGTCCGACAAGCTCCTGCAGCATCGATGGCTTGCGCTCGCGGGTGACGAGATTGAGCCCATAGGAGCGCAGGCGCTGCTCCACCTCCGCGCTGTCCAGGCCGGCGAGCTTGGAGGCACAGGTCTGGCAGGCGCCGTCGACGGCAAGCCGGCTGATGGCGAACAATTCCTGCGATTGTTGCCGCGCAGTCGCCACGGGTCGACGATTGGTCTGCGGCCGGACGCCGGGATCAGCGGGGGCGGGGACATCCATGAGGTCGCTGACCGTCTGGTTGCGCTTGCGCGGGCCGCTGCTGACATAGATGCATCTATGGCGTTGTCAATGTTGACAACGCCATGACAGCGCAAGTCTTGACGCCAGCGAAACAATCACCATGAGGATCTTCGGGCGGAAGAATCGGCGTTACGGCCGGTTCGCTCCGGAAGCCTGCGGGCCGTTGTGGGCGCCGTGGGCGGGCTCGGCGCCTGCGTCGGTCCGCTCGCCGGTGCCGCTCACGCCGGGAATTGAGTCCAGTGCGATGCCGGCGGCTTGATAGGCGGCGATTTCCCGCTGCATTGCTGAGGCGCTGCCGGGATCGCCGGCAATCAGGCGGACCACGCGCTTGCCGCCGGCGGCGAGCGCCATGACCAGGGTGCTGGTCTCGGTCTGCTGATCCGAGCGCCCGTCGCCAACCCCTCCGACCAGCAGCTTTTTGGCTTCACGCCGTGAGAAATCTAGAATTTCCGAGGAGATCGCCTGGTCGAACACGATGACATCGGCCGAGCGCAGCGCGCGCGCCGCGCGCAGCGTCAGCAGCTCGGGATCGCCGGGACCGGCACCGACCAGGGCCACCGATCCGCGCTCGACCGCGGCGGCCTCTCGATGGGCATTGGCGAGCAGAGAATCGAAATCTTGGCCGTCGGGCTCATGGTCCGGATGGTCGATCGCATGGCTTGCGAAGAGTTGCCAAAACCGGCGGCGCGCCACGAATGAAAGACCGGAGCGTTTGACGATCGTGCGCCAGGTGCGGGCGGCCTCGGCCCAGCGCGCAAAGCCGGTCGGCAGCAGCGCCTCGATCCTCGCCCGGATCGCCTGCGCGAAAACCGGGGCGGCGCCGTCGGTCGAAATCGCGATCACCAGCGGCGAACGGTTGACGATCGCACCGAAGGCGAAACTGCAAAACGCCGGCTTGTCGATGACGTTGTAGGGTATCTTGTGCGCCAGCGCCGCCTGCATGAATTCTGCGGCGCGCACATCGTCATCGAACGCGCCGACGGCGAGTACGGCGTTTGCCAGGTCGGCGATATCCCAATCGCGCGGGTGCAGCTTGATGGAGCCGTTGGCGGGCTGCGCGGCGATGGCGATCATGTCTTCCGACATCATCGGCGCGAACACGTCGACTGCGGCGCCGGCGGCCGACAACAGTTCAGCCTTCCACGCCGCGGCGGCGCTGCCGCCGGCCAGCACGACGCGTTTGCCGGTCAGCGACAGGAACACCGGAAGCCGGGCGATCGGTGCCATGCGGGGGGCTTGGGTGTCAGACATTTTCAGGAATTCCCGCATCGGCGACGATCCTTTTGAGTTCCGGCAGGCAGGAACCGCAATTGGTGCCGGCCCGCAGCGCGACCCCAATGCTCTCGACATCGGATGCCTGGCCGCAGGCGAGGGCTTGACGGATCGCAGTGCGTCCGACCCCGAAACAGGCACAGACCAGTGGGCCGGCATCCGTCTGTCCTGCGACCGAGCGGCCGGACAGCAGCACGCGGCGTTCGCCGTCGGCGACACTATCGGCGGCGAACAGCGACAGGATTGCGTTCCAATGCGGCGCATCCGCCGGGGGGCCGACAAAGATGCAGCCGTCGAGACGGCCGTCGCGAAAGGCCGCGATGCGGTGAATGCCACGCGGCGCGTCGATGTAGTCGGCGATCTCCACATCGGTGGCGAAGAAGCGGCGCGCGTGCGCACGCCATGAGGCCAGCGGCTGGTTCGTGGCAAATAGGTAGCCGTTGCCGCCGGTCACGGCCACCTTTGACCACCAGGTTTCCGTCGGCATCGTCGTGGCGGACCGCGTCAGGATAAAGCCGCGGAAGGCGAAATCGGCGGCGGCGATAGCGACCGGCGTGGCCTTGCTTTCGGGTTGACCGGAATGAGGATCGGTGTCGGGCGCGACCAACTCGCCGACGCGCGCCGAGGAGGAGGTCTCACCGGTCCAGTGAATCGGCGCAAACAACGAGCCCGCCGGTTGACCGGAATCGATCGTCACCTTGAGCACGCAGGCGCCGAAACGCGAGGTGACGCGGGCGAAGGCGCCATCGCTCAGACCGGCGTCGGCGGCGTCGGCCGGATTGACCGCGACGAACGGCTCCGGCAGGTGCTGACCGAGACGCGGGCTGAGACCGGTCCGGGTCATGGTGTGCCATTGATCGCGGATGCGCCCGGTGTTGAGCCGCAGCGGGTAGGCGTCGGAAATCGGCGAGCGTAGCGCCGGCGGCTTCGGCGCTACGAAGCGCGCCTTGCGATCGGTGGTGAAAAATCCGCCGCGGCCGAACAAGCGCTGATCGCGCGGGCGCTCGCCGGCCGGCGCCGGCCATTGTACCGGTTCAAGGGCGGAAAACTGCTCGTCGCTGATGGCGGCGAGGGCGCCGAGGTCGAAATCGCGGTTGCCCCGGTTTTCAAACGCCGACAGCGCGGCGTGTTCGCGAAACACGTCGGCGGCAGAGCGATAGGAAAAGGCGTCCGCGAAGCCCATGCGCTTGGCGACTTCCGACACGATCCACCAGTCCGGTTTGGCATTGCCCGGCAGTGGCAGGAATGCACGCTGGCGGGAGATGCGGCGCTCGGAGTTGGTGACGGTGCCGTCCTTCTCGCCCCACGCCGCCGCCGGCAACACCACATGGGCACCGGCGTTGACGGTGTCGTTGGACACGACATTCTCCGACACCACCAGGAACTCAAGTTTTGCCAGTGCATCGCGGATAAAGCCGGCGCGCGGCAGCGAAGCGGCGGGATTGGTGCCCGTGATCCAGAGCGCCTTGATCCTGCCGGCGGCGACTGCATCGAACATCTGCACCGCTTTGAGGCCTTCGCGGGCGGCGATCCGGGGCGCCTTCCAGAATCGACGCACGCGATCGACGTCTTCCGGAGCAAATCCCATATGGGCGGCGAGCTGATTGGCGAGCCCGCCGACCTCGCGGCCGCCCATGGCATTGGGCTGTCCGGTCAGCGAGAACGGACCCGCCCCGGCGCGGCCGATGCGGCCGGTCGCCAGGTGACAGTTGATAATGGCGTTGACCTTGTCGGTGCCCTGCGCCGATTGATTGACGCCCTGCGAGAAGCAGGTGACCACGCGCGGCGTGGTCCGAAACAGATCGAAAAATTGCAGCACGTCGGCTTCGGCAAGACCGGTGAGGCGGGCGGTGTGCGCGAGATCGGGGGCGATCGCGCGTGCACTCGCGACGGTGTTCTCGAAGCCGGAGGTGAAGGCGTCGATGTAGCGATAGTCGAGCGCGTGGGTATCGGCGAGATGTACGAGCAGGCCGGCAAACAACGCGGCGTCCATGCCCGGCGCGATCCCGAGAAACAGATCGGCGTCCTCCGCCGTCGCGGTGCGACGCGGGTCAATCACCACAATGCGGGCGCCGCGCTCGCGCTGGTTCTGCACCATGCGCTGGAACAGAACCGGGTGGCACCAGGCGGCATTGGAACCGACCAGAATAATGAGGTCGGCCTGGTCGAGATCCTCGTAGCAGCCGGGAACGGTGTCGGAACCGAATGCGCGGCGATGGCCGGCGACGGAGGAAGCCATGCACAGGCGGGAATTGGTGTCGACGTTGGCGGTGCCGATGAAGCCCTTCATCAGTTTGTTGGCGACGTAATAATCCTCGGTCAGCAATTGACCGGACAGATAGAACGCGACTGCGTCCGCGCCCGACCGGTCGATGACCGATTGAAACCCTGCGGTGACATGGTCGAGCGCCTGGTCCCAGTCGACGCGAGCATAGGCGCGATCCTCGCCGCGGATCATGGGATCGAGCAGCCTGGTACCGAGCCCGAGGGTTTCGCCGAGTGCCGAGCCCTTCGAACAGAGCCGGCCGAAATTGGCGGGATGTTTGGGATCGCCTGACACCACCGCGCCGCCGCGACCGTCGGGCGCGATCAACAGCCCGCAACCGACGCCGCAATAGGGGCAGGTGGTGCGCACGACCGGCGGATGATGCGAGGGCGCGTTCATTGGATCGCTCACGGACGGTTGGTTGCGGCTCAGAATCTCGGTTGCCGCGGCCTCCCGGCCGTTCTGTTGTCCTATGCTGCCTGTCGTTCGGTGAAGACGCGTCCGAACATCAGGTGGTTGCGGAACGCACCAATCGGTGTACGCGCGCGAATGAGATCGAGATACCAAAGCCCGTCGGCGGTGTCGCCGAACAGCACCACGCCGGCGAGGCGTCCGTCGGCGATGACCAGTTTTTTGTAGGTTCCGAGACCGGGATCGGCGAGCACGATCTGCTCGGTGCCGTCGCCGCCGAGGAAATCGCCGGCGGAAAACAAGTGCACGCCGGAGACTTTCAAATTCGTTGCCAACACGCTACCGCGGTAGCGCGCGGCTTGTCCGGAGAGGCCGTCCGCCAGCACCCGTGCCTGTTCATAGGCGGGTTCCACCAGACCGTAACAGACGCCATCGTGTTCGGCGCATTCGCCGATGGCGTGGATGCCGCGGGCACTGGTCTCCATGGCGTCGTCGACGATGATGCCGCGGCCGGTCTTGAGCCCGGCGGATTGGGCGAGTTCACTCCGCGGCTTGATGCCGATGGCGACCACGACCGCGTCGGCGGCGATGACGCGGCCGTCCTTGAGCACGACGTTCTCGACGCGATCGGTGCCGCCGATGCCGAGGGTCTGCGCTTCGAGCACGACGCGAATGCCTTTGGCCTCGACCGCTTGCTTAAGCATCGCTGCCGCGCGTCCATCGAGCTGACGCTCCATCAGGCGATCCATGAGATGAATGAGCGTCACCGCGGCGCCGGCTTTGGCCAGGCCATAGGCGGCTTCGAGGCCAAGCAGACCGCCGCCGATGACGACGACGCGGCGGGCGCCGGCGGCGGCGGCGGTGATGGTCTCGACGTCACTGATATCGCGGAAGGTGTAGACGCCCGCGCGCTGCATGCCGGGGATCGGCGGCTTGATCGGCTGCGATCCGGTTGCGAAGACCAGCTTGCGGAAGCCGAGCTGGTTGCCGTCGGCGAGCGTGACGGTGCGCGCTGCGGCGTCCACGCTCACGGCGGCGCAGCCATAACGCAGCGTGACCCCGCGTGCGCGCCACCACTGCGCCGGCTTGAGTTCGATGTCGGAGGCCGGCACTTCGCCCGCCAACACGGAGGAGAGCAGCACGCGATTATAGGCAAGCCGCGGTTCCTCCCCGACCACGGCGATGGCGTAGCGGCCGAGCGAGCGCTTGGCGAGCTCGTCCACCAGCCGCGCGGCGGCCATGCCATTTCCGATGATGACCAGAGGTTCGCTCATGGTGGTGCATCGATCATTCGGCGGCCGTCGGACGGCCATAGGCCTCCCCGATCATGAAACCGGCGAGCGTTCCGTAGGCGGCCTGCCAGGCGCCGGCGACATCCTTGGTCCAGGCCGGCCCGAGCCCGCGTTCGAGCGTCCCCAGCAGGGCTTCGCCAACGACATCGTAATGCGCGGCCTTTACGCCGTAGTCGACGTGGCGCTTGGCCAAGGCGCTTGCCGCCGGGAGGATGGCATTGAGATCACCCAGGCCGTTGACGACGGTGGCGAGCATGGCGATCAGCTTGCGGCGCTGCTCCGCCATATCGCCCTTGAACAGCGGCTTGACGCCCGGCGCGAGCACGAACAGCAGGTCGTAGAAAATGCCGGCGGCCTGATCGGCGATCGGGACGACCTTCGCGAAACTGGTCTGGACGAGCTTGACCTGATCGGGTGTCATCAACGTTCTCCTCTCTTCCGCAGGTATGAACGAGGGCTATGCCGCCTCCACGAAGCGGTGACGCTCATAGAGGAATTCGAGAACGCGCTGGCGGCACTTGAGGTAGGTCTGATTGGCCGCGAGCTCGAGGCGTTTGCGCGGACGGGCGAGCGGCACCTCGAGCACCTCGCCGATATGCGCCGCCGGGCCGTTGGTCATCATGACGATGCGGTCGGAGAGCAATACGGCTTCATCGACATCGTGGGTGATCATCATCACGGTGTTGCCGAGCTTCTGATGGATCGCCATCACGGAATCCTGCAGATGCGCGCGCGTCAGCGCATCGAGCGCGCCGAACGGCTCGTCAAGCAGCAGCACCTTCGGCTCCATGGCGAGCGCCCGCGCCAATCCGACGCGCTGCTTCATGCCGCCGGAGATCTCCGCCGGGCGCTTGTCCTTGGCGTGGCCCATCTGCACCAGATCGAGATTGTGCATGGTCCAGGCGTCGCGCTCGGCGCGGGTCTTGGTGCCGGAGAACACTTTGTCGACGGCGAGGCGAACGTTGCTGTACACCGTGAGCCAGGGCAGCAGGCTGTGGTTCTGGAAAACCACGGCGCGGTCCGGTCCGGGTTCATTGACTTCGCGACCTTCCAGCACCGCGCCGCCACTGGTCGCGGTGACGAGGCCTGCGACGATATTCAGCAGGGTCGACTTTCCGCAGCCGGAATGGCCAATGATCGAGACGTACTCGCCCTTCTCGATCGTCAGCGTGACGTCGGTGAGCACCTCGGACTCGAAGGCGCCGCGGGTGAAAATTTTGCCGATATGGTCGAGCTTGAGATAGGGCTGCATCGGTCGCTCCTTCAATTGGCCGCGGTGCCGCGGGTGACGATGCTGGCAATCGCCGCCACGATGCGATCGAGCACGAAGCCCACGATGCCGACATAGATCAGCGCCAGGATGATTTCGCTGATGTGCGAGGAGTTCCAGGCGTCCCAGATGAAGAAGCCGACGCCGACACCGCCGATCAGCATTTCGGCGGCGACGATGGCGAGCCATGACAGCCCGATCCCGATCCGCAGACCGGTGAAAATGTAGGGCGCCGCCGCGGGGATCATGATCTTCCAGAAGAACTCCAGCTGACTGAGCCGAAGCACCAGCGCCACGTTGCGGTAATCCTGCGGAATGTTGCGGATGCCGACCGAGGTGTTGATGATAATCGGCCAGATCGCGGTGATGAAGATGACGAAGATCGCCGAGGGCTGGCCGTCGCGAAACGCCGCAAGCGACAGCGGCAGCCACGCCAGCGGCGGCACCGTGCGCAACACCTGGAAGATCGGATCGAGACCGCGCATCGCCCAGGTGGATTGTCCGACCAGGGTGCCGAGCGCGACGCCGACGACCGCAGCGAGCGCGTAGCCGAGCGCGACCCGCTGCAAGCTCGCGGACAAATGCCAGAACAGTCCCTTGTCGATGCCACCGTGGTCATAAAAGGGATTGGTGATCAGTTCCCAGGTGTCCTTGACGACCCGCGACGGCGGCGGCAGCGTGGCGCCGGTGCGGCGGCACAGCAGCTCCCACACCAACAGGACCAGTGCGATCACCACGATCGGCGGCACCACGCGCGCAGCGACCTCTTGGATGCCGAGCAGGATCCGACTGCGCCACGGTGTCTTGCGCGACGCCGCAAGCGGCAGCACTTTGGCCGCTGCCGCCGGCGCTGGCGTCGCCGGAACTGGCGTCGCGGTCTCCGTCTTCATGACCGTCATATTCATCGTGTGCTGCTCCGTCGCGGAAAGAACGCGGCCCGCGTCGCGGCCCGCGCTGGCATCGCTCAGACTTCGACGCGTTTGATCGACAGGCTCTTGAGGTAGGCGGCCGGATTTTCCGGATCGAACACCTTGCCATCGAAAAAGCTTTCCTTGCCGCGCGAGGTCGAGGTCGGGATATCTGCGGCCGCAACGCCGAGGTCCTTCGCTGCATCACGCCAGAGGTCTTCGCGGTTGACCTTGGCGATCAGTGCCTTGGAGTCGAACCCGAGCTCATATTTGCCCCAGCGGATGTCTTCGGTGATGAACCAGAGGTCGTGGCTCTGGAATGGGTAGGAGGCCTGGTCCTTCCAGTAGCGCATGATGTGCGGGCTTAGTTCGACCGACTTGCCCGGCACGCCGTAATCGAACTTGCCCTTCATGCGATCGATGACGTCCTCGGGAGGAACATTGATCCATTGCCGCTTGGCGCTGATGGTTGCCGCTTCCTCGCGGTTTTCCATGTTCTCGCACCATTGCTGGGCCTCCATCACGGCCATCAGCAGGGCTTTGGCGGCTTTCGGATATTTGTCGACATAGGCGGCCCGCATCCCGAAGGACTTCTCCGGATGCTTGTTCCAAATCTCGCCGGTCGTCAGCGCCGTGTAGCCGATGTCCTGGTGAACGAGCTGCAGGTTCCACGGCTCGCACACGCAGAAGCAATCCATCGTGCCGACTTTCATGTTCGCCACCATTTGCGCCGGTGGGACCACGATGGTTTCGATGTCCTTGTCCGGGTCGATGCCGCCGGCGGCGAGCCAATAGCGGATCCACAGGTCGTGGGTGCCGCCGGGGAACGTCATCGCCGCCTTGACCGACTTGCCGGAGGCTTTTTTGGCTTCGAGCGCCGGTTTGAACGGCGCGGTGTCGGTGCCGATCTTGAGGTCGCTGTACTCCTTCGACACCGAAATGCACTGGCCGTTGAGATTGAGCCGCGCGAGGATGTACATCGGCGTCGGCACGTTGTTCTGCGTCACCTTGCCGGAGGAGATCAGATACGGCATCGGCGTGAGGATGTGGGCGCCGTCAATGCCGTTGCCCTCGGAGCCGAGCACGAGGTTGTCGCGGGTGGCGCCCCAGGACGCCTGCTTCTGCACCTCGACATCGGGCATGCCGTATTTTGCGAAGATGCCCCTCTCCTTGGCGACGAACAGCGGCGCCGCATCGGTGAGGGCGATGAATCCGAGATTGGCCTTGGTCACTTCCGGTCCGCTGCCTTCGGCATGGGCGCCACCGGGAAAATTCGCCTTGAGCGCGCCGAGCAATGCGGCGGTGCCGGCGCTGGCCTTGAGGAAATTGCGGCGGCTTACGCCGCGGCGCACCGTCACCTTGGTGGAGTTGGTCGTCATTGGCCGTAGTCCTTCTGGTGTTCGAGTGGCACGTCGCGTGGAACGTTGAGGCGCTTGCCTGTCGTGTCCGCACGCCGACCGACAAATAAAAAAGCCGCGGTCCTAGGAGCGCGGTCAGCGTTCTCCTCCCAGGATCAGCGGCGTTGCTGGTCGGTCCGTCGTTGGACCTCGCCGTCCTCAGACGGCTTTCACAGCGTTCTCTATCAAGCGCCGTGCCAACTCGCGGACGCGGAGTAAAGCTCTGTTATGTCAGTAGGTTGTGCCGGCGGGGCGAAAATCGCGGCGGTCTTTCGTGCCACGCAATGCTGCATCGGCCGGAGGTATCTTGCGAATAAATTGTGCAGCGCAAAAAAATAGGCAGTATGCCTGACTTTTCATCAGGATCGAGGGATCGGCCAGGCGGCGAGGTGGGCGGCGATGTCGTTTGGATCAAACGGCGGACCGGTGAAGGCGCCGATGCCGTCGGCGGGTTCGTTGGTGGTTTCGGTCTTGTTACCCAGCGCGTTGTCGTAAAGGTCCGGACGGAACACCGCCTCGGCCTCCGCCAGCAGGTCGGGTGCCATCGGCGCTTGGCCCCAGCGCACCATCTGGGCGTAGATCCAGGCCGCTTGTCGCGGATCCGGCCGGGCGGCGCCGGCGCGTCCGATCATCAGATAGCGCTCGTCGCTGCGGACGGTGCCATCAGGCAGGGTTTTGAGCCGGCCATCAAGCGTGCGGCGGATCACGTCGGCGGCGACCCCGATCCGGTTGGGCGCCGCGAGCATGGCCGCGACCTCCGGGCGATTCTCCGGTTGTTCGACAAAGTCCGCTGCGCGGCCATGGGCGCGCAGCAGCCTCGCGAGCACGTCGGGATTTTCCTGCGCCCACACCCGTCGCACGCCGAGGACTTTCTCCGCCGCGCGCGCCAGAATTTCGGAGACGAAATGCAGGATGTGGCCGACGCCGAGATCGACCGCGACCGAATTCCAGGGCGCACCGACACAGAAGCCGTCGACGTGACGGTTGGCCAGGCTTTCGACCATGTAGGGCGGCGGCAGCACCACCAGGCGCACGTCTTCGTCGGGATCGACGCCGCCGGCGGCCATCCAGAACCGTAATTGATAATTGTGCGTCGAGAACGGAAACGTCATGCCGAAGGTGAGTGGGGCCTCGCCCTTGGCCTTACGCTCCGCCACCACGCGCGCGAGCGCTCGTGCCGAGACCATGGGGTTGACGATATTGCCGTCGGCTGCGGCGGCGATCGCCGCATGGAGCGGCGGCGAAACCGTGATGGCATTGCCGTTCATGCCGAGGCCGAGGGGCGCCAGGATCGGAACCTTGACGTGACCGATACCGAGGCTCGACGCGATCGCGACCGGCGCGATCAGATGCGCGGCATCAAACAGGCCGATATTGAGCTTGTCGCGCACGTTCGACCACGACACCTCGCGCACCAGTTCGATATCGAGCCCTTCGGCCGCGGCGAAGCCCTTGTCGACGGCGACGATCAGCGCGGTGGCGTCGGCCAGCGGAATGAATCCGATCCGCAATTGGCTGTCGGAGGTGCTCATTTCAACATCTCCGACGCGGTGATGACGGATTGCGCGATTTCGGCGATCTTCTTCTTCTCGTTCATGGCGGTCTTGCGCAGAAGGGTATAGGCGGCCTCTTCGGTGAGATTCTTCGCCTTCATCAGGATGCCTTTGGCGCGATCGATCACCTTGCGTTCCTCGAGCGCGGTCTTGGTGCGATCGAGCTCGTCCTGCAGCCGCGAAAACGCGTTGAAGCGCGAGATGCAGAGATCAAGGATGTTCTTGATCCGCTCCTTCTTCAGGCCGTCGACGATATAGGCGGACACGCCGGCATCGACCGAGGCCTGGATCGAGGCGGTGTCGCTCTGGTCGACGAACATGGCGATCGGCCGTTTGACGATCCGGCTGACCTGAAACATTTGCTCGAGCACGTCGCGACTCGGGTTCTCGAGGTCGATGAGGATGACGTCGGGATCGAGGGCGTAGACGCGGGCGAGCAGGTTGAGGGTTTCCTCGATGCGCACGACCTGGGCAAAGCCGGCTTCGCGCAGGCCGTCTTCCAGGATCGCGGCGCGGATCGGGCTTTCGTCGACGATCACGATCTTCAGTGAGGCGTCCAGTTGCAACAGAAATACCCCGGAAATCTCGTATCTGCCCGACGCCGTCGTGGATCGGGCGTTGCGCTGCTCGCAACCGATTCCGCTCCGTGCTGCAGCATGATCATAGCGGCTGGACCCGGGGGCGGCGACAGATTCCGGCTTGACCATTCGCCGCATAAGCCAACGTTGGTAGGGCCAAAGCGATGGGGGCGAGGACGGGTCCCGGCATCAGCGGGGCAAATAGCCGGCGTCGCGGAACCAGCGGATCGCGTCCTCCAGGGCCTCGCGGTGGGGGCGGGCGCGAAAGCCGAGGTCGCGCTCGGCCTTCGCGGCCGTGAAGTACATCCGATATTTGGCCATGTGCAGGCCGTCGACGGTCACGAACGGTTCGCGCCCGGTGACATAGGCGGCCGCCTCGGCCGCGTAGGCAAGCGGCATCAACGCCAGTCGGGGCAGCCGCAGCCGCGGCGGGCGCCGGCCGACCAGTCCGGCGATGTCCGCCAGCATCTCGGCAAGGCTGACGTTGCGACCGCCGAGAATATACCGTTCGCCGATCTTGCCGTGGTGCAGGGCCGCCAGATGCCCCGCCGCCACGTCGTCGACATGCACGAGATTGAGCCCGGTATCGACAAAGCCGGGCATGCGGCCGGCGGCGGCCTCGACGATGATTCGCCCGGTCGGGGTCGGCTTCACGTCGCGTGGCCCGATCGGGGTCGACGGATTGACGATCACCGCGGGGAGATTCTGCTCCGCGATCATGGTCTCGACCAGGCGCTCGGCGGCAACCTTGCTGCGTTTGTAGGCGCCGATGCCCTGCCCGTCGGCAAGCGGCATGGTTTCGTCGGCAGGCCGGCCGTCGGCCGGCAGCGCCAGGGTTGCGACACTGCTCGTATGCACGATGCGCTTGACCCCGGCGCGCTGGGCCTCCTCCATGACGGTGCGGGTGCCGGCGACGTTGGATTTGAAAATTTCCTCGCGATCGCGCGCCCATAGTCGATAATCGGCCGCGACATGAAAGACGTAGTCGATGCCGGTCATGGCCGCCCGCACCGACGCGGGATGACGCAGATCGCCTTGAATAAACTCAAGTTCCAGGTCCGACAGGTGAAAACGGGCGCTGGTGGAGCGGACCAGGGCGCGGACCGTAAAGCCGGCGTCCAGCAGCTTTCTGGCCACGGCCGAGCCAACGAATCCGCTGGCGCCGGTGACCAGCGCCTTTCCGGGGGCTAACGACGATCCGGGTTCAACCACGCTCTTGAGTCCTTGGCCCGAAATTTGCAAATATCCAAACTGCCTGAATCATCAGGTGTGTCGGGGTGGCACCTTCGGTCAATGGAACCGCTATCACAATAGTGGGGAAAATTGATCATCGACGGGGTTTCGGGGGCGGTGATTATTTCTCAAGCAATCCCTTGTCGGCTATGCTGGCTTTCGGTATCGCTACCGGGCGTCGCTGCCGCCAAAGTGTGCGCTGTTCCCGTGATTCCGTCACATCTGGAGCTCAAGAATTGAGCAGCGCTCGCGCGGTCATCGCATTCGTGGGGCTCAGCTTTGAAGCCCGAATCGCCGCCGGACCAGGAGTTCATGTCGTCTGCCGCGAGGCCGGCGCAGATCTGACCGGTCCGCTCAATGACGCCATCAAGCGTGGCTGTCGCAGCATCATCAGTTTCGGCATTGCCGGCGGCCTTGCCCCGCATCTCCGGCCGGGCGACTGGGTGGTCGCGTCGTCGATCATCGATGCGGGAACGCGCAGGCCGACCGATGCGGAATGGTCGGGCAAATTGCTGCGGTCGGTGCCGCGCGCGGGCTTTGCCCCGGTCGCCGGGGTCGATGCGCCGGTATCCGATCCGAAGGCCAAGCGTGAATGGCATTGCAAGACCGGCGCGGTGGCGGTCGACATGGAATCCCATCTGGTGGCGCGCCTGGCGGCGGCTCACAAGCTTGCCTTCGCCGCCGTCCGGGTGATTGTCGATCCGGTTCACCGCTCGGTGCCGGCGGCGGCGCTTGCCGGCATGCGCCCCGATGGCAGTACCGATGCATCGGCCGTGCTGCGGGCGCTGATGGCGGCGCCGTCGGAAGCGATCGGATTGATGCGGATCGCGGCTGACGCGTTCCTCGCACGCAACTCGCTGTCGCGTGGTCGTCGCCTGCTCGGACCGGGTCTCGGCCTGGCGGACGCGGGCGATTACGCGAGCGCGCCGACCAGTCACATGCGAGACGCCGGACTCCTCTCCGGAATTGGCGGCCGCATTCCGCAAGCGCTGTCAGCGGAAAAGCTGCTGGCTTAGGCGCCGTTTCCAGGCCCCAGCACCCGTCGACTTGGCTGTTGCGTCAATCGCTTCAGCTAAAGTCACGAAGCGCTTATTTGGCGCTCATAGACTTTATCAGCGCCAGAATTTTGTAGCCATCCGTTGGCACCCCTTGACGGTTCCACGGTGGCGTTCGCAGGGGAAACGTCGTCAAAAGAAATATCACGAAGGAATTGGCGGCAAGCAGCAACACCACCCATTGTAGAAAATCCATTTCGTCCAACGCATCCGTTGCCGGTGCCAGCCAATAGATTCCGGAAAACAGGAGACTAGCCGCAGGTCCGGCAGCGGTCAGAAAAATGCGTTTTTTCGCCGGTGTCTCGGCCGGTACTTTTGTCCGCACGCCTCCCGCCGATAGCCACAAGCGCGGTCGAAAGCGAAAGGTGTGTTTCCCATCGTTCCAGTCAATCAGGAACGGCCCCGCCTGAAACGACACGACTTCGAGTGTCAAGACTCGCGCTGCTACGACGTGGCCCAGTTCGTGGATCACAAGTCCAATGGGCGATGTCATGATCGCAAGCAGAATGATTTCGATCCACGGCATCGATGGCCCATTGCGCTGAGATTCGCGAGATGCAGATCTCGGTGAGGTTGAAGTTGTCGCCGCTGACCGCGTTTTGCAAGGCGGATGCGTCGCCGACGTTTGCGCAGGAACGGGCATCAAGGAATGGGTCGGCCAACAGCGCGATCATCGCGCGATGGCCTTACGCGGCGTCGCTCACTCCGCCGCCTGTTTCCAGTCTTTGGCGTGGGTCTTCGGCCGCGCCTTCAGCCGCAGGTCGGTCAGGTCCTGGCGGTCGCGCACGCTGTTGCGGAAAATCTGATCGCGGCCGGCGTCGTATTGCGGCGGACAATGAATGTCGGCGCCGTACCAGGCCGCGGCCTTGAGCGTGAACGAAGGATCGACCAGGTGCGGTCGCGCCAGCGCGACCAGATCGGCGCGGCCGGCGGCCACGATGGTATTGACCTGGTCGGCGGTGGTGATGGCGCCGACGCACATGGTGGCGAGCCCGGTCTCGTTGCGGATCTGGTCGGAAAACGGGGTCTGGAACATGCGGCCGAACATCGGCTTCGACCAGGCGACAGTCTGTCCGGTCGAGACGTCGATCAGGTCGACGCCGCATTCGGCAAACAGGCGCGCGACCTCGACCGCATCGTCGCCGGTGAGGCCGCCATCGGCCCAATCGGTCGCCGAGATGCGGACCGACATCGGCTTGTCGTCGGGCCAGGCCGTGCGCATGGCGCGAAACACCGCGAGCGGAAAGCGCATGCGATTGTCGAGCGTGCCGCCATAGTCGTCGCTGCGCGTATTGGTCAGCGGCGAAATGAAGCTCGCCAGCAAATAGCCGTGCGCCGCGTGCAATTCCACCATGTCGAAGCCGGCACGCTCGGCGCGTCCGACCGCGGCGACATAGTCGGCGATCACCTGGTCCATGTCGGCCTGGGTCATCTCGCGCGGGATCTGGCTCTGGGGATAATAGGGGATCGGGGACGCAGAGATGATCGACCAGGCGCCTTGTTCCAGCGGCTCGTCGATGCCCTCCCACATCAGCTTGGTCGCGCCCTTGCGGCCGGCATGGCCGAGCTGCAGACAGAACTTGGCCGCCGAATTGGCGTGGACGAAATCCACGATCCGCTTCCACGCCGCTTCCTGCGCATCGGTGTAGATGCCGGTGCAGCCATGGGTGATGCGCGCTTCTGCCGAGACGTCGGTCATTTCCGTGAACAGCAGGCCGGCGCCGCCGATCGCGCGCGCGCCATAGTGCACCAGATGCCAGTCGTTCGGCATGCCGTCGTCATGAGCCGAGTATTGGCACATCGGCGACACCACCACGCGGTTGACCAGGTTCATGTTGCGCAGCCGGAACGGCTGGAACATCGGAACCGTGGGCGTCTTGGTTTCGACGGCAAAGCCTCGGGCTTCGACCTCGCGCGCGACCACGCGATCGACCTCGTCGACGAAGTCCGGCGCCCGCAGGCGCAGGTTGTCGTAGGTGATGGCTTTGGAGCGCGTCATCAGGCCGAAGGCGAAGCGGTCGGGATCGGTCGGCCAGAACCGATCGACATGTTCGAACCAGACCAGCGATACGTCGGCGGCATGTTGCGTGCGCTCGACCTCGTCGCGCCGGGTGGTCTCGAACCGCGACAGCGCCGCCGGCACGTCGCGGCCGTCGGTTGTGCGGAAGGCGTCGTAGAGCGCGATCGCGTCTTCCATCGCCAGCTTGGTGCCGGAGCCGATCGACCAATGCGCCGTCGCCTTGGCGTCGCCGAGCAGCACGATGTTGTCCTTGACCCAGTGCTCGTTCGAGACCCGCGGAAAATTGCGCCAGGTCGAACGGTTGATCAGCAGTTTGTGGCCCTGGAGTTCTTCGGCAAAGATTTTTTCCAGGAACTGCGCGGACTGCGCTTCGCTGAGATTGGCGAGGCCGGCGCGCTCGAAGGTGTCGGCTTGGACCTCCATCACCCAGGTCGAGCGTTGCGGCTCGTATTGGTAGCAATGGGCGATGAAGATCCCAAACTCGGTCTCGCGAAAGAAGAAGGTGAAGGCGTCGAACGAGCGGGTCGATCCCATCCAGGCGAACTTGTTCGGGCGATAATCGACCTTGGTGCCGAAATAGTCGCGTCGTGTATCCCGGATGGCGCTGTTGATGCCGTCGGCGGCAACGATCAGATCGGCGTCCTTATGCGCGGCGAGGCTGGGGTCGATCTCGCTTTCGAATTTCATCTCGACGCCGAGGGCGCGGGCGCGATCCTGCAGCAGGCGCAGCAGGGTCGTGCGCGCGCAACCGCAGAATCCGTTGCCGCCGATGCGATGCACCACATCCTTGAAATGGATTTCGATATCGTCCCAGTAGGCAAAATTGGCGGTGATCGCCTGGTAGCTTTCGCGGTCATAGGCCGCGAAGGTGTCGAGGGTCTGATCGGAAAACACCACGCCGAAACCGAAGGTGTCGTCGCTGCGATTGCGCTCGAACACGGTGAGTTGGGTGTCCGGCCACGCCTTTTTCATCAGGATCGCGAAATACAGCCCGGCCGGCCCGCCGCCGATGACGTGAACCCGCATGCGCGTCTCCAGATCCTCGCTATCCGCCACACCCGAGTAGAGGGTCGCTGATCGTGGTTATTTTAAGCTTAAAATAATTTCCCGGCAATGGTCGCGGTGCTTGAACCCTCGAAATTTGAAGCTTAAAATAAATTTGAGTTTCATGCCGGATCCGGGAAGAACGCAAGCGATGCCAACGCTCGAGGGGCGTCACGCCGTGGTCACCGGAGGCGGCCGCGGCATCGGCCGTGCGATCGCGGCGACGCTGACGGCCGCGGGCGCCAAGGTCACGGTGATCGGGCGCGGCGAGCCGGCCCTGATCGACACGGTGAAGCGCGGTCATGCCATGGGTTATGCGATCGCGGATGTGACGGACGATGCTGCGCTCGCGCACACCCTGGCGCAGGCGGCGGCCGCGCGCGGTCCGATCGGCATTCTGGTGGCGAATGCGGGGGGCGCGGAGAGCGCGCCGTTTCTCAAGACCTCGCCCGATCAGTTCCGCCGCCTGTTCGAGCTCAATGTCATGGGCGTCGCCAACGCGGCCCGCGCGGTGCTCGGCGACATGATGGCGCGGAAATTCGGCCGCATCGTCGCGATCGCCTCCACCGCGGGACTCAAAGGCTATGGCTATGTCAGCGCCTATTGCGCGGCCAAACATGCGGTGGTCGGGCTGGTGCGCGCGCTCGCGGTCGAGACTGCGAAGACCGGTGTCACCGTCAATGCGGTGTGCCCCGGTTATGCCGATACCGATCTGACACGCGAGAGCCTGCAGCGGATCGTCGACAAGACCGGGCGCTCGCGCGAGGAGGCGCTGACGGCGATGCTGAAAGATGTTCCGCTCGGCCGCCTGGTCAGCCCGGAGGAAGTGGCCGCAGCGGTCTCGTATTTGTGTTCGGGCGAAGCGGCGGCGGTGACCGGCACAACGCTTGCGGTCGCGGGCGGCGAACTATGAGTGCGATGATGGACGACAGTGCTCCGATTCCGCTCGATGCCGAAACCAAAGTGGCGGAACGGCCGGGCGATCATCTGGCCGAGCTCCGGCTGTGGTTGCGGCTGCTTACCTGCACGACCTTGATCGAAGGCGAGGTACGCCGACGCCTGCGCGACAATTTCGAGGTCACGCTGCCGCGCTTCGACCTGATGGCGCAACTCGACAAGACCCCCGCCGGCATGACGCTCGGGCAATTGTCCTCGCGCATGATGGTGTCGAACGGCAATGTCACCGGCCTCGCCGAACGGCTGGTGGCGCAGGGCTTGCTCGATCGCAAGTCGTCGCCGTCCGATCGCCGCGCCCAGATCGTCAGTTTGACGGCGGAAGGCCGCCGCGCGTTTCGCACCATGGCCCGCGCGCACGAAAACTGGATCGCCGAATTGTTTTCCGGATTGGCGGAAGGCGAGATCGAGGACCTGATGCGGCTGTTGGCCAAGGCGAAGACATCGGCGCGCGCGGCGTTCGACGGGGACAATCCATGACTGCTGCCAATCCGGTCACGCTTCCGCTCTCGGGCTATCAGGCGCGGCATGTGCGCTTCGTGGTCGCCGGCAAAGTCGCGACCTTGACGCTCAATCGGCCGGACAAAAAGAACCCGCTGACGTTCGATAGTTACGCAGAGGTGGTCGATCTGTTTCGCGCCGCCGCCCGCGACAAGGAAATCAAGGTGATTGTGGTCACCGGCGCCGGCGGTAATTTCTCCTCCGGCGGCGACGTGTTCGAGATCATCGGACCGCTGATCGAGATGGACACCGCAAGCCTGCTCGACTTCACCCGCATGACCGGCGAGGTGGTGAAGGCGATGCGCGCCTGTCCGCAGCCGATCATTGCCGCGATCGACGGGGTGTGTGCGGGTGCCGGTGCTGCCATTGCCATGGCCTGCGATCTGCGCATCGGCACGCCGGAAGCGCGGGTGCAATTCCTGTTCAATCGGGTGGGGCTCGCGGGATGCGACATGGGCGCGTGTGCGCTGTTGCCGCGCATCATCGGCCAGGGCCGCGCCGCAGAATTGCTCTATACCGGCCGCACGCTCGGCGGCGAAGAGGGCGAGCGCTGGGGCTTCTTCAATCGGCTGGTGGCGGCGCCGGCGGTGTTGAAGGAGACGCAGGATCTCGCGGCGCAGCTCGCGGCTGGGCCGACCTTCGGCAACGCGATGACCAAGCGCATGCTGGAAATGGAATGGGCGATGTCGGTGGAGACCGCGATCGAAGCGGAAGCGGTGGCGCAGGCGCTGTGCATGGAGACGCAGGACTTCCGCCGCGCTTTTCACGCCTTTGCCAACAAGCAGAAACCCGTGTTCGAGGGCAACTAAATGGCGCTCGGCGACACGCTCTCCTGGCCGTTCTTCGACGACGATCATCGGCGTTTTGCCGACAAGCTGGCGCCGTGGGCCGACGCCACGTTGTCGACGCTGCCGCATGACGATGTCGACGCCGCCTGCCGGGCACGGGTTAAGGCGCTTGGCGAAGCGGGCTTCCTGCGCGCGGTGGTGACCGCCGAGCATGGCGGCCTGCATCCGCGGCTTGACGTGCGCACGCTGTGCCTGGCGCGCGAGATCCTGGGGTTTCGCGACGGCCTTGCCGACTTTGCCTTCGCGATGCAGGGGCTCGGCACCGGACCGATCACGCTGTTCGGCAGCGATACGCTGAAGCGGCGCTACCTGCCGCCGGTGCGCGACGGCAAGGCGATTGCCGCGTTTGCGATTTCCGAACCGGAGGCAGGCTCCGATGTTGCCGCGCTCGCGACCAGTGCCAAGCCCGACGGTCCCGCGCATGTCCGGATCGACGGCTGCAAGACCTGGATTTCCAACGGCGGCATCGCCGACCACTACATCGTGTTTGTGCGCAGCGAAGCAGCACCGGGGGCAAAGGGACTATCGGCTTTCGTCGTCGATGCCGACACCCCCGGGCTCAGTGTTGCCGAGCGCATCGAGGTGATCGCGCCGCATCCGTTGGCGAGCCTGTCGTTCGACGGCGTGCGAGTGCCGGTCGCACAGCGGCTCGGCCAACCGGGCGACGGCTTCAAGATCGCGATGGCGACGCTCGACGTGTTCCGTTCCACCGTCGGCGCCGCCGCGCTCGGCTTTGCCCGGCGCGCATTGTTCGAGATGGTCAATCATGCGAACAAACGTCAATTGTTCGGGGCGCCGCTCGGCGACCTGCAATTGACGCAGGCGGCGATCGCCGACAGCGCGAGCGAGGTCGATGCCTCCGCGCTGCTGGTCTATCGCGCCGCCTGGACCAAGGACAACGGCGCCGCGCGCGTCACCAAGGAAGCCGCCATCGCCAAGATGTTCGCGACCGAGGCGGCGCAGCGCGTGATCGACCGCGCGGTGCAGGTGCACGGCGGCCTCGGCGTCACCAAGGGCGTCAAGGTGGAGGAACTCTATCGCGAAATCCGCGCGCTCCGGATCTATGAGGGCGCGACCGAGGTACAGAAGATCGTGATCGCACGCGAGGCGCTGAAGCAACGACCGGGAGCGCACACGCGTGCGGCGGAGTGAAACGCAACGGATGGGCCGCAGCAGCAACGAGAGGAGCTCTCACGATGGCGGCTAGTGCTCACATCGATACGTTCACGCGCGACAATCTTCCCCCGCGGGCCGAGTGGCCGGATTTTCAATTCACCCTGCCGGAACTGCACTATCCCGAGCGGCTCAATTGCGTCACGGAATTGCTCGATGGCTGGATCGGGCGCGGCCACGGCGATGCGCCCTGTCTGGTCTCGCCAACGGAGACGCTCACCTACGGGCAACTCGCCGAGCGCGTGAACCGGATTGCCAATGTGCTGGTGCGCGATCTCGGCCTGGTGCCGGGCAACCGGGTGCTGCTGCGCGCGCCCAACAATCCAATGATGGTCGCGGCCTATTTCGCGGTCATGAAGGCGGGCGGCGTTGCGGTGGCGACGATGCCGCTGCTGCGATCGAAGGAGCTTTGCTATCCGATCGCCAAGGCCAAGATCGCGCTGGCGCTATGCGACGCGCGGCTGTCCGAGGAAATGGACAAGGCGCGCGCGCAATCGCCCGATCTCCAGCGCCTGGTGTATTGGGGCAGCGGCGTGGCCGACGGGCTCGAAGCGATGATGGATCAGCCCGGCTATCAGCGGTTTACCGCGTGCGATACCGCCGGCGAGGATGTCTGCCTGATCGGCTTCACCTCCGGAACCACCGGGGAGCCGAAAGGCACCATGCACTTTCACCGGGATATTCTCGCGACCTGCGACAGCTACGGCCACCACGTGTTGCGGGCGCAGGGCAGCGATCGTTTCATCGGCTCGCCGCCGCTGGCCTTCACCTTCGGACTGGGTGGCCTGGTGTTGTTCCCGCTGCGGGTCGGCGCATCGTCGATCATGCTGGAGAAGGCGGCGCCGGAGGATCTGCTGGCGGCGATGGCGCAATTTCACGCGACCATCTGCTTTACGGCGCCGACCGCCTATCGCGCGATGCTGGCCAAAATCAACGGCCATGACATTTCACTGCTGCGCAAATGCGTGTCGGCCGGCGAAGCGCTGCCGAAGGCGACCTTCGACGCCTGGCAGGCGGCCACCGGCATCAAAATCATGGACGGCATCGGCGCCACCGAAATGCTGCATATTTTCATCGGTTCGCCGGAAGAGGCGATCCGGCCGGGCGCAACCGGCAAACCGGTGCCGGGCTACGAGGCGCGGGTGATCGACGACGAGGGCCGCGACGTCGCTCCGGGGACCGTCGGCAGGCTGGCGGTGCGCGGGCCGACCGGATGCCGCTATCTCGCCGATCCGCGTCAGCGCAAATACGTGCAGGGCGGCTGGAACGTCACCGGCGATACTTATGTCATGGATGTCGACGGCTATTTCTGGTACCAGGCGCGCTCCGACGACATGATCATTTCCGCCGGCTACAACATCGCCGGGCCGGAGGTCGAGTCGGCGCTGCTGCTGCATCCCGCCGTCGCCGAATGCGGTGTCGTCGGGGTCGCCGACGAGGAGCGCGGGCAGGTGGTGACCGCCTATGTCGTCTTGCGCCCAGGGCATAGCGGCGATGCCGCGATGACCAAGCAATTGCAGGACTACGTCAAAGCCTCGATCGCACCCTACAAATATCCGCGCGCGATCGAATTCGTCAGCGAACTGCCCAAGACCCAGACCGGCAAGCTGCAACGCTTCGAATTGCGGCGTGTCGCCAACGAAAAATCCTCCCACAAGCTCGCGTCCTAGGAGAGTGCCCGTGGCCGAACGTTCCGTGCAGAAGATGTCGCCGAAAGTTCGCGGGGCCAAATTCCTGCTACCGCCCGGCTGGCCGCAGCCGAAGGGCTACGCCAACGGCATCAAGGCGCAAGGCGAGATGGTGTTCGTCGGCGGCATGGTGGGCTGGGATGCCAAGGAGCAATTTCCAAAAGGTTTCGCCGCGCAAACGCGGCAGGCACTCGCGAACATCGTGGCGGTGTTGGCCGAGGGCGGCGCGCGCCCCGAGCATGTGGTGCGGATGACCTGGTATGTCGTCGATATGGACGCTTATCTCGCCGCCCGCGCGGAACTCGGTGCGGTCTATCGCGAGGTGATGGGCGCGCACTTTCCGGCGATGGCCCTGGTCGAGGTGCGCCGGCTGGTCGAGCCGCAGGCGCTGGTCGAAATCGAGGCCACCGCGGTGATTCCGACGGCATGAGTGACGGCGGCTTTGTCGCTAACCCGTTGGCAAAGCCACGCTATTAAACCGATTCTTGCGCCCTGCCTGCGGCCACGGCACTATGGCGCGCCCCCTGGCAATCGAAGTGCGCGCTGATGGCTGTCATCGACTATCCGATCCGTGTCGCCGCGCGTGCTGCGGCCGAGCCGCAGCCGGCCGTGCGGCTGGTGCGCTACTATTTCGTGCTGCTGTTCGCGCTCTGCCTCGTCACCATGGTGGTCGGCGTGCAGAACCGGATGACGACGGGCGGGTTGTTTAATGTGCGCCCGCCGGTGGATTGGATGCCACCGCTGTCGGAGCCGCAATGGTGGACCGCGTTCACCTTGCACCAGCAGGATCCGGCGTTTTCCGCCTGCGGCGGCACCGAATCTCCGTCCGAATTCCGGACGCTGTATTGGTGGGAATGGTCGCGGCAGATCAGCACGGTCGCGCTCGCGGTGACTGCGGCGCTCGGCCTGTATTGTGCGTTTCTGTGGCGGCCGGTGCAGTTCGCCCTGCGGCGCATGGCCGGCTTGGGGCTGGCGGTGGCCGCCATTTGGGGCGCGCGGGCGCTGGTCGATGTCATCGTCGCCCATGTCGAGGCGATGTCCAGTTTCAACGTCGGCCAATATCGGCACGCCGTCGACGTCACCGGCGCGAGCGTGATTGCGGCGCTGGTTCTCGCCGCGGCGATCGCGCCGCCCGATCCCGCTTCACGCGCGCGCGGTGATGGCGGGCGGGCGTGGTCGCAGGAATGGTGGTGGCTCGGGCTCATCGTTCTCGATATCGGATTCGGTGCGATGTTCGCGGCGCGTGATGCGGCGGCGGCGTGGACCACGTGGCCGGGATATCAGGGCCATGTGCTGCCGCCGCTCGACCAGTTGCTGTCCTATGCGCCGGTCTGGCTGAACTTCACTTTCAATCAATACATGATCCAGCTCGTGCACCGGACGCTGTCGGCCGGGCTCTGGATCGCCGCGCTGTGGCAGCTCGTCGCCGCGGTCGCACGCGCGCTGCCGATGCGATTGGCCGTCGTGCGGTTTGCTCTGATCACCGCGCAGATGCTCACCGGCATCGCGACGCTGGCGTGGGGAGTTCCCGAAATCCTGTCGCTCGTGCACCAGCTCGGTTCGGTGTTGCTATTGGCCTGCTCTTTCGTGGTCCTGCTCGGCGACAGCGCAGCCGCCGCGCCGAGGATCGGTTCGCTCAAGACGGCGTAAGCAGCTTCGAATATTGGAGCAGTCATTCGGGGACGCCGCACAGCGGCGGACCCGGAATCTCGCGCAGCGAGGATGCCGTACGCGCCGCGGATGACCTCTCGAGATTCCGGGCTCCGGCCTCCGGCCAGCCCCGGAATGACGGCGGTGATGGCGGGAGAGATCCAGAGGCGCGCTACAGCAAACCGTTCGGCGTGTGATCCGCGCTCAGGCCGGTAAGGGCGGCAGCAGCTTGCCGCCTTCCGGCACCGGGGTGCGATTGGCGTTGAGGACGAGCGAGATGAAGCTGTAATAGCCGGCGGTGCAAATCAGCTCGATCACGGTTTTTTCCCCGAAGCGTTCGACCATGGCTTTGTAGGTGTCGTCGGCGACGTCCTTCTTGGTCAAAAGCTGGCTGAAGAAATCGTAGATCAGGTTTTCATCCGGCGACATCGCCGCGGGACGGCGGCCTTGCGCGATCGCTTCCGGGATCGCGGGATTCAGGCCGGCCTTGAGTGCCGCCGCCTGGTGCGCATGCCATTCGTAATGCGCCGACCAGAACCTCGCGACCAGCAGGATCGCGAGTTCGCGCAGTTGCGGCGGAAGCGCTGCCTCGAACCGGACGTAGTCGCCGAGATGGCGGATGCGATCGGCGAGTTCGGGGCTGCGCAACAATGCGGGAAACGGGCCGCGGACGGCGCCGCGCGGACCGCTGGTCAGGGCTTGGGCCACCCGCGTCTGGTCGGCGGTCATCTCCTCCGGTGACAGGGGGCGAAACCGAGGCGCGTTCATGCGGGCACTCCCATGCTCAAGCGTGACATCCGCTGTTGTCTGACCCAAAGATCGGCCGCCGACAACCCCATTGTTCCGATCGCGCCGCAGCTCTTGCGAGTGTTCGGCGAATGGCACATCTACTCTTCTGTTCTTCGGCGATTTTCAGGAGGATAAAATGGGTCGCAAGTCATTGTTGCCGGGCTTGATCATCTTGTTGCTTGCAGGCAGCGGCGCGCAGGCGGCGCCCGCGCATCACAAGCGGGTGCGACCGGCGGCCGGCGCAGTCACGGTTCGCCATGCCCCCGCCAATCCGTGCGCCGATCCGGCCGCCGTCTGCTGGGCCGGCACCTATATCGGGCGCGATCCGGATCCGCGCGTGCGCACGCAGCTGCTGTGGGATTTCCAGAGCGGACTGAGCAACGATTGACGCGGTGACGGTTCTTCGCAACGCAACGGGACCCGCCTGCAGGGGGACCGCAGGCGGGTCACGAGAGCGCGGTCCGCAATAACTTCCGGAAATTGCGGACGCGCGCTAAGGGCGGGGAGGGATCGACGATCAGTAGTACCAGTCGTCGGGGCAGATCTTCACCAGGCCGTGGATGGTGCGCTTGTAGACGCACACCAAGTCGGGGGTGACGTAGCCGACCGAGAAGAAGCGGCGGTGCCGGCGGTCGCGATCGCGGCTGTGGTCGCTGGTCTTGCTCAGGGTGTTGGTCGTGGTGGTGCTCAGGTTGGTGGTGTGCAGTCCCGAGTTCATGTGGCCCATGCCGTGAGCGAAGGCATTTCCGCTGGCGGCAAACGTCACGGTGGCGACAACGGCGGCGGCGGCGAAGCCGGTCAGAGTCTTCGAGAGATTGATCTTGGTCATGGCACGTCTCCTGGTTTGCTTGGGGCAGGGCGCTGATCGCCCTGCGATGATCAGGAGACTAGGGATTGTGCCGGGGCGCCGATGTGGGGAAAATCACAGGACGAAGACGTTTGCGTCCGGCGCTGAATCATTCTTATTCGCGGTCGGTGTCGGCGACCAGCCGTTCCAGCGCCGCGAGGTCCGGGATCACCAGATCGTTGCCGCTGCGTTCGATCACCCCCAGGCGCGCCAGGTCGTTGAACTCGCGGGTCACCGCCTCGCGGTGCGTGCTCAGGCGGCTTGCGAGTTCGGCGTGGGTGAGCATCGGCGCGATGGTGATCGGCCGGGCGCCGTTGTCGTGATCGCGCGCCAGCCGCAGCAGTTCGGCATGGATGCGATTGCGCACCGCCAGTGTGCTGAACTCGAACACGCGATCAGTCAGGATGCGCACATTGCCGGCCAGCCGCCGCAGCATGGCGTCGGCGACGCTCTGATGCCGGTGCAGCAGGTCCCACAGCACGCTGCCGGGCATCGCGGCGAGCACGCATTCGCTGATCGCGACCACGTTTGCCGCCCGCGGCTTGCCGTCGATCGCCGACAATTCGCCGAACAGGTCGCCCGCCTCCAGATCGCGGAACGCGACCTCGCGGCCCGCTTTGGAGAACAGGGTGACCCGCACCTGGCCATTGAGAATGAAGAAGACGTCGGCCTTGTTCTCCTGGTAGTCGACGATGGTGGCGTCGCGCACATAGCGGCGGAAGCGGCAGCGCTGCTCGAGCGCCCGCAGCTCGGCCGCCGGCAGTCCCTCGAATAGCTTGAAACGCGTCAGCGTTCCGCTGGCCTCGGCCGTCATCGCGCAACCCTCGTCCTATTCTTCCTCGCGTGCGGGCGATTGCACCACCTTTGCCGCCCGCGCACCAGCGGTGTCCGAACGGCTGGAACCGGACGCCCGATTCATGCAAAGGTCGCTGCATGCTCGGCAATTCCTCCGCACTCGGGACGGCTGCATGACCGCTGCGTCCTCGCCTTCCGCCGTCTCCCGCCTTGATATCAAGCTTGTTCACGCCGCCCGCCGCTTCGGCTTGCGCCGGTTGCGGCTGACCACCGGGCTGATCCTGTTCACCTATGTCGGGACCCACCTCACCAACCATTCCCTCGGCAATGTCTCGCTCGACTGGATGGAACGCGGGTTGGTGGTGCAGAAGGCGATCTGGCAGAGCCTCCCAGGCACGCTCGCACTGTATTTTGCGCTGCTAACCCATCTTTCCCTCGGGATCTGGGCGCTGTACGAGCGCCGGCATTACGGGTGGAAACCCGCCGACATCGCGCAGCTGGTGCTCGGCCTCACTATCCCGCTGTTGCTCGCGCATCATCTCGCGGTGACGCGTATCGATTTCAGCCTCTACGGGACCGAGAAGGGCTACGCGCAGGAACTTTACGCCTTCTGGGTGGCGTCGCACTTCTGGGGCACCGTTCAGGTCCTGCTGCTCATCGTGGCCTGGATCCACGGCTGCCTCGGGGTTTATTTCTGGCTGCGCCTCAAGCCGTGGTTCGTGACGTTTGCGCCGATCCTGCTGGCGGGGGCGACGCTGCTGCCGATCCTTGCATTGCTGGGCTTCCTGCAGGGCGGCCGCGCGATCCTGGCGCTGGTGAAAGATCCATCCTGGCGGGCGGTGCAGCTTTCCTCCAACCACACCGGGACGCCGCCGGAGAACGCGCAGATTGAAACCTGCTTCGCCTGGATCCTGTCGGTCTTCGTGGCGGCGGTCGCGCTCGCGTTCCTGGCCCGCGGCTGGCGGACCCTGCGGGAACGCAGCCGCCGGTTCATTCGCCTGCACTATCCTGACGGCCGGGTTGCACGCGTGCCGCACGGCTTCAGCGTGCTGGAAGGCAGCCTGCAGGCGGGAATCCCGCATGCGTGCATCTGCGGCGGTCGCGCCCGCTGTTCGACCTGCCGGGTGCGGGTCATCGCCGATGATCACATGCTGCCGCCGGCGAGCGAGGTGGAACGGGCGGTGCTCGCGCGAGTCCAGGCTGGACCATCGGTGCGGCTGGCGTGCCAATTGCGCCCGCTCGGCGATATCTCGGTCGTTCCGCTGGTGCCGGCCCGGGTCTCGGCGCGGGAATTGCGCCGGCGCACCGTCGCGCGCGGGGGCCAGGAGCGCTTCATCGTGGTGCTGGTCGCCGACATGCGCGGCTCGACCCAGTTCGCGCTCCGTCATCTGCCATTCGACGTGGTGTTCACCATCGGCAGCTTCATCGAAGCGCTCGGTCGCGGCATCGCGGACGCCGGCGGTCATCCCAACCAGTTCATCGGCGACGGACTGTTGGCCATGTTCGGGGTGGATTGCGATCCGGAGGAAGCCTGCCGCAGAGCACTGCGTGCGGCGGTCAAGATCGCCGACAATGTCGCCGAGCTCAACGAAATCATGGCGGCGGAATGGGGCGAGCCGGTGCGGTTCGGCATCGGTATTCACGGCGGCGAAGCGATCGTCGGCGAAATCGGCTATCACGACAATGTGGTCTTCACCGCGCTCGGCGATCCGCCCAATGTGGCGTCCCGGTTGCAGGATCAGTGCAAGGAATTCAAATGCGAGGTGGTGGTGTCGGACGAGGTCTGCCGGATCAGCGGTTTGCCGCTGCAGGAATGGCCGAGCCACGCGATCGCGCTACGCGGGCGCGCCGACACGATCTCGGTGCGGGCGGTGCCGCGGGCGCGTGATCTGGCGGCCCGGATCGGAGACGATATGGTCGCCGGAGCGTATCCGTTGGCCGGCACCAGCAAGCCATCCTGGCTCTGAAGGCCGTCGAAAGCGCGCCGCGTCAGCCTTCCTTCGGTTGGACTGGATCTTCTGCGGCAGAGTTCTCGTTCGATGCCTTCGACTTGAGCGTCACCTCGTTGAGCACAGCGAGAAGCGGCGTGAGGCCCTCGGTATCGACGACGCGAAATATCTCGGTATCGCTCTTTGCCTTCGGGCTCCAACCGGCGATGTCCAGCGCACGCTCCGCCTTTGACAGCAGGCCATGGTTTTCGATCGGTGCTGTGGTTGTGGTCTCGGTCTGCCCATCCTGCGCCTGGCGCTGGCGGTGATATTGGGTGAGATCGCTGTAGCTCGGACGGCTCTCTTCCTTGCCGAAGCGCTTGAGTTCCCGCGGCGTCAGGGCGCGCACCAGTTTCAGATCGGAAAAGATGCCGGCGAGCTGGTTCATGGCGAGCGCGCGCAGCTCTTCCTTCTTGTCGTCGCCGACATTGTAGAGATTGGGAATCACGAAGTAGGACGCGCCGTTGTGGTGAATGAAGTGCTGGCGCACCCATTCGAAATTGGCGTCCTCGCCGGGGGCGCGTTTGGTCGCGGTCTCGATTGCTTTGGTCAGATCCTCGACGATGCGCGGATTGGCCTGATGAAGCCGCGCATCGGCGCGGTACAGCGCGTCCTGCCTCAGCGTCGGGACATATTGGGACCGCGCCAGCAGTCCCATGGCAAAAATTCCAAGATCAATGCCAATCGTCGCCAGCAGCGCGATGACATCGCGGCCGGTGATCGGTTCGCCGTTCTTGGTGGTCTGGTTGACGGTGGCCTTGCCACCCGAGCCGACGTAGCGAACCGCGCTCAGGGAATAGGCGCCAATATTGCCCCATAGCCGCTTGATGGCATTGGCGACACCCGCCGGACCTTCGTTGAAGGTGGCCTCGCGCAGATGCAGGTCGGTTGATTGTGCGGCTTGATTTGCCGCTTCCTGCAATCGCTGAGCGAGCGTCGGATCGTAGCAGGAAAATCCTGATTTGCTTGGTTCGATCGAAACGGCTGCTGCCAATGCTCGCATTTCTGTGGCGTTGGACGTGCCGAATTCATTGCTGCGGATCGCGATGTTGCGGGCGCGGCCGCGGACGTCGGCGGCTTGGGCCTCAAAGCGTCGTTGTCGCTCTTCGGTCGTTCCACCGTCCGGTATGGTCGCGACGTCGCGAAGTTTATCGACATCGGCCTTGATCGGCTCAAACCAATTGTGGGTGATGCCGTCGCGTAGCGACGTCACCTGATCCTTGACGCTGCGTCGGGCATTGTAGAGCGGTCCACGGCCGGCCCCCGAAGGCGTGCCGCAACTGCCGCCGCTGGTTTCCTCGCGCGCCATCTGGCTGTCCGACCAGGTGGCGACGTTGTCGATCTGGGCGCGCACGGCGTCAAGTCGGGCGGCGATTGCGGCGGAGGCGTCGCGGGCATCTTCCTGCAGACTGGACATGCTGGTGCGGGTGGCCTCTTCGCCGGCGATCAGGCTCCACCAGAACCCGTAACCGAACCCGATCGACCACAGCACAAGAAAGAGATAGAGCGGATACGAGACCAGTCGCTGTCGGCTCAGCAGTGCGCCGCGGCGGAAGCTCTCGCGCAACGTGAGCCACATCAGGAACGTGAGCACGGCGACGATGGCGATTACGAAGGAATCGTTGGTGACCGAGAAGCCGCCCGGAATCTCCCGAGCCGATCGTGCCTGCGTGGACACGCCGATGATGAAATCGTGCATGCCGCTCCAGGTGGCGTAGCCGGAGATCATCAGCAGGGCCACCGATACGATGGCAATCAGGACGCTGTCGCCGAAAAGGACGGCCAATCCCGTGCCCAGTGAGCCCCTCGTCAAAGCCATCCCCATGCCCCCCATTGCGCCCGCAAGAGCGCACGCGGCCACTGATTACCGCACAATGTGAATTCGCGACAGCTTCGGCAAGGTCGCGGATGACTAAAGCTGGGGACGAAACGGCAATGTGTTCGCCGCACGCGGCGCAGCATCGGGCGCCTCGAGGCAGCGATCCGCGATCTTGTCGCCGAAGGCGCGATCATCCGGCGGCGGGTTCCTAGGCAGAATCAACGCATTCAAACAGTTCCACCCCCGACGGCCGCATCAGCATGAACAGGATCGCGCCGGCGGCGAGGCCGCCGACATGGGCGAGGTAGGCGACGCCGTCGTCGGCCTGTTGAACAACATAGAACAGCTGCAGCAGTCCCCAGCCGCCGATCACCCAATAGGCGCGCACGCGCACCACCACCCGCAGCACGAATACCGAAACCTTGGCGCACGGTCGCAGCAACAGATAGGCGGCGAGGATGCCGGAAATCGCGCCGGAAGCGCCGATCAGCGGGGTCGTCGAATGCCGGTTGAAGGCGACGAACACCAAAGCCGAGGCAATCCCGCAGAGGATGTAGAACACGATGAAGCGCAGCGGCCCGAGGGCCTCTTCGATGTCGTCGCCGAACACCCAGAGATAGATCATGTTGCCGAGCAGATGGGCCCACCCGCCGTGCAGGAACATGCTGGTCACCAGCGTCAGTTCCGCCGGGATCGTGCCGGTGGCGTGGATGTCGTGGGTGATCGCCGCGGGCGTTGCCGCGAACGAGGCCAGAATGGCCTGGGTGGCTTCGTCGGAACCGGCCTCGACCAGAAAAATAATGATATTGGCGGCGATCAAGCCCCAGGTGACGAAGGGCGGACGCTCGAGCTTGAACGGATTCTCATCGTAAAGCGGAAATACCATGGTTCCCCCCTTGGCAGTCCTGCGTGCGCGTGCGCGTTGTAGCAATGGTTCCCTGCGTCCTCCGCGAGGATGGCTGGATCCGCGACATTATAGATGTCCGGCGATCTCCGTCACCGGTGAATCCTCCGGCGTGATAGCAATGCCATGCATGACCTGATGGCGCCGAGATTCGCTGCGCCTGCGGCCGACCTCGGCTAGCATGGGGATCCCAGGATCTGGTTGGAGCATGTCATGAGACTTGGTTATTTCACAATGCCGGTGCACCCGATGCAGCGCGATTGGAGCGAGACGCTGCGCCAGGATCGCGAGGCGATCATCCTGGCCGACCGGCTTGGGTTCTACGATGCGTTCGTCGGCGAGCACCTGACCGATCGTTGCGAGACCGTCACCAACAGCATGATGTTTCTGGCCACTCTGATTCCGGACACGCACCAAATCAAGCTGGCGACCGGCACCGCCAACATCGCGCAGAGCCATCCGGTGCTGATCGCAGTGCAGGCGGCGATGTTCGATCATCTGGCCCAGGGCCGGTTCGTGTTCGGCATCAGCCCGGGCGCGCTGACCTCGGATGCGGAGGCGCTGGGGATTCTCGACATTGACCGCAACAAGATCTTCGCCGAGGCGATCGACGTCATCCTGGCGATCTGGGAGCGCGATCCGCCTTACGACATCGATTTTCCCGACAACCGCTTCAAGGTGTCGACCGCGCGGACCAGCGCATTCCATCTCGGCGTCGGCATCATGGCCAAGCCGTTCCAAAAACCGCGGCCGGAAATCGTCGGCACGGTGCTGGCCCCGTTTTCGCCCGGGGTCGTGGCCATGGGCCGGCGGGATTTTCATCCGTTGTCGGCAAACTTCTTATTGTCGATGCACCTGAAATCGCACTGGCAGAATTACTGCCAGGGCAAGTCGGAGGCGGGTGCGACGGCCAGCACCGCCGATTGGCGGGTGGCGCGCACGATCTTCGTCGCCGATGACGACAAGGTGGCGGCGGCCTATGGGCGTTTCGATGCCGCGAGCCCCTATCGCTTCTACTACAGCCAGATCTTCGCCAAGCTCACGCGCAGCAAGCGCCTGTATGTGTTCAAGACCCACAAGGATCAGCCCGACGAAGACGTGACCGAGGATTTCGTGCTCGACGAACTGGTCATTCACGGCAGCGTCGGCAAAGTCGTGGATCAGATCCTGGCGCTGCGCGAACAGATCGGAGACTTCGGCGAGATCGTGTATGCCGGCCTCGACTGGGTCGATCCGGTGCTGGCGAAACGTTCAATGCAGCTAATGGCGGAAGAGGTGATGCCGCGCGTCAACGCGGCGATCGGGAAGTCGGCGACGTGAACCTGACGCCTACGCCAATCCCTGGTCCGCCAGCCAGTCGTGGAACAGGGTGATCCACCGGTCCGACGGCATGCCCTGCTTCGCCAGGCCGAACCCGTGGCCGCCGCGCCGGTAGATGTGCAACTCGGCGGAACGTCCGGCGTCGGTCCAGTCGGAATAGAGACCCTCGACCACGCGATACAGCAGAGCATCGTCCTGTGCGACGCACGTGAACAGCGGCGGCGCATCCTTGGCCACGGGCCATCCCTGGGTTTCGCCGCCATAGATCGCGGCGACAAAGGCAAGCGGCGCCGCGCGCGGATCGATCGCGACATCGACCGCGAGAAACGCGCCGGCGGAGAAACCGATCATACCGATCCTCGCCGGATCGAGCTCCCATTGCCTGGCCCGCTCACGCACGATCGCCACCGCGCGGCGACCGTCGTCGGCTGCGGCTGCCCGGACATCGCGGAACGTTTCGGCCGGCACGATGTCGCGCAGGGCGCGGAATGCAGTCTTTCCCCTGCGGGTCAGGTCGATTGGCGCATCGCTCTGCGCCATCTCGGCGGCGTAGTCCGCTGGCGCCGCGGGCGTGGCGCGCACGCGGTATTTCAAAAGAAACACCGTGTAACCATGTGCCGTCAGCCGGTGCGCGACATCGACCCCTTCAGGCTCCCACGCCAGGATCTTCCAGCCGCCGCCCGGGCACACGATCACGCCGGTGCCGTTCGGCTTCCCGTTCGTCGGTCGGTACACATGGAGCGTCGGGTCGGACACGTTGCGCAGCAACGCGCCGTCGCCCGCGGTGCCGTAGGGGCCGCGGAACTCAATCTCGGGTCCCACGCCCTCCAGCGTCGTGGGCGGCGCTTCCGGCCAGAGGCGGATCACGTCTTCGGATTGAACGGCCATGTCTGTTCCTCCCGCTTTGTGGCGGATAGAACGTCGTTTGCGTGTTACGTCCGGCGGTGTGAGCCGCTGACGAAAATGTTGCTGAATTTATCGGAAATAGAACTCCAACCCTTGTCGTGCGCTTTTGCCATCGCATCATTCGGAAGGCCGGAATGCAGCAGAGTCATGAGCGTGCCTTCGCCCTTTTTTTGGAACGTCACGGTCACCGTTGACTCTTTTCCCAAGGTATTCGGCGACATCCAGGAATACTGGACCAGGCCTGGTCGATCGATTTGCATAAATCGTCCGTAATGGGGGGTGCTCCCTAACGAGCGCCAGTACCAGAGCCCGTCTACCTTCGGATGGACGATCAGCTTCTCATTCTCATGCCAAGGCGTGCCCGGAATCTTCGGATCAAGCCACGCGTCGAACACTTCACCCGGAGGCGCGGGAATGGTCCGTTCGACCTTGATCTCCACCGTCTTTGTCGATGTCGTCATTTACGCTTCTCCGTCTTCGACTTCTTGCCCTTGAAATAACGCTCGAACTGATCGAGGCGCTGGTTCCAGAAGCACTCATAGTCATTCATCCATTCCGCCACCTCGCGCAGTGGTTCTCCTCGAAATGAAATGAAGACTTCCCGACCCTGTTTCCGGCGTTCAATGAGCCCGGCTCGTTCGAGCAGCTTCAGGTGTTTCGTCACCGCGTTCAAAGCGGTGTCGAACGGCTTCGCGACATCCAGGAATCGCGCCGGCCCATGCGCCAGCTGCTCAATGATCGCTCGCCTGGTCGGGTGCGAAATCGCGGTCAGCACGTCTGTCAAGTGATCCATGCAATCATTACACCATATGGTGTAATGATTTGCAAGCGGCAATTAAGGCACGCCGGGGCGACGGGTCGCACGCCGCGCGTGAGCGCGGCGATCGGGACGTCGGCGATGTGAGACGGCGTGGTCCGGCGCTTGTTACGAGCCGGACAGCGTTGCGCGATGACCCGCCGGTTCGGCCACGGCGCTGGCCGGAACTCGTTGCTCGGCGGAGCTTGCGTTGTGGTCGGGCGCGGGGGCGACGCCGGGCGCGAGCTTCATGCCCAGGGACAGGCCGATGCCCCGGGTCTCCGGCAGCAGCAAGGTCGCGACGATGGCGAGGGTGTATCCGATCAAGGACACGACGCCGATCGCCTCGTCCAAGGGGATGTGCTGGGCGAGCACGCCGACCAGCGCGACACAAAGCGCGCCGACGCCTTTGCCGAAATTGTACGCGAACGCCTGACCGGAGCCGCGAACCGCAGTCGGAAACAGCTCGGTGAAATAGGGTCCAAGCGTGCTGTAGGAGCCGCCAAGACAAAAGCCGAACGGAAAACTCAAGACCAGCAGCATGCTGTCGCTCAACGGCAGGTAGATGTAGCTCAGGGTCACGAGCCACGAGCAGACCGACACCAGAAGGAAGTTGCGCCGGCGTCCGATGAGGTCGGTGAGATAGGCGCTGCCGACGAAGCCGAAGAAGGATCCGACGGTCAGAACCGTCATATAGGTTCCGACGCCCGCCACCGAGAGATGACGAACCGTCTTCATAAAGGTCGGCAGCCACGGAATGATGGCGCTGCCGGCGCCGATCACGCCGAGGGCGAGCAGCGACGACAACACGGTGATCCGGATGATTCCGGGCTGAAAGATGCCGAGAAATCCCGGCCGCTCACCGGATTCCCGTTCGAGGCGACGGGTCTGCTTGAACACCTCAGGCTCTTCCAGAACGCGCCGGAGCACGATGACGAGAAGGGCCGGAAGAATTCCGATCCATAGCAGAACGCGCCAAGCGTAGTCCGGCGGCAACAGCATGAATCCGAGCGTCGACAACAGCGTGGCCGCGGTCCATCCGACGCCATAGCCGCTCTGCACGCAGCCGACAGCTTTGCCGCGGTGTTCGGGGCGAATGATTTCACCCATCAACACTGCGCCCGCCGCCCATTCGCCGCCGAAACCGAAGCCCTGCAGCACCCGCAGGATCAGCATCTGATTGAAATCCTGCGCGAAGCCGGCGAGCGCCGTGAACACGGCGAACCACAGCACGGTGACCTGCATGATACGGACGCGGCCGAACCGGTCGGCGAGCGATCCGCTGATCCAGCCGCCGATGGCGGTGGCGATCAGGGACGCAGTGCCGAGATAGCCGGCTTCACCACTGGTGATGTGCCAGGTGGCCATCAGCGCGGGGATAAGGAAACTGAACATCTGGGCGTCCATCGCGTCCAGGGCCCAGCCGCCGAAGCACGCCCAGAACGTGTTGCGTTCGCGTTTGGACAGTTCCCGGTACCACCTGAGCATCTGCTCTTCCTTCCCCGTTTGCGTCGCCGGATTTTTTTTGTTCCGGGCTCACGCTTTATTCAAACGCCGCTGCGCCACACCGATCGGGTCTGCGTATGCCATGCAGGCCGCTTGCGCTATTGCGGAACGTCTTTCGTGTTGGGTCCAAGCTCGCGCGATTCCAAGGCGATGAAGCGGTTGCGCGCACCGTTGCGCCGGATGCACGCGGCCTGCTGATAGTCCTCCGAGTGGTACCAAGCCTGCGCCCGTTCCATGCTCGGAAATTCGATCACCGCGACGACGAGCGGGTTGCCTTCGCCCTCGAGCACGATCGATTGCTCGCTGAGCGCCAGATAGCGCCCGCCGAACCGGGCGATCGATGCGGCGGCGAGCGGCCCATAGGACGCGAAGACATCGCGATCCCATTCCTGCACCCGTTCGGCAATGACGTAAGCGACCATGATGTCGTCCTTTGCCGCTATTCCCGCAGCGCTTCGCCGAGCGCGACGCCGCGAACCTTGTCGGTGTCGGTCGGTGGTGCGCCGCATTCGCTGGAAATGCCGGACGCCCCTTCCACGATCTCGTTCTCGAGCACGCCGAGGCCTTCGACTTCGACGGTCACGGTGTCGCCGGGCCCAACCGGGCGCGAATTCGACGGCGTGCCGGAGAGAATCATGTCGCCCGGCATCAAGGTGATGTTGCGGGCGAGATCGGTGACGAGATAGCTCATGTCCCAGATCAGTTCGTCCATGGTCCCGGACTGGACCACCTTGCCGTTGACCAGCGTGCGGAGCTTCTTGCCGCGATAATCCCAGCCCCGGACGAGACCGGGGCCGACGGCGCCGAGGGTGTCGGTGCCCTTGACGCGCAGCATCGAGCCGCGATCGGTATCGCGGAAATCATGCAGGCCGAAATCATTGGCGAGGGTATAGCCGGCGATGTAGTCCTCGGCGTCGGCGCGGGCAATATTGCGCGCGGCCCGTCCGATGATGATGCCGACCTCGCCTTCGTAGTTCAGATATTTGCAGCCGCGCGGGCGCACCACCTTGCCGCGATGGCCGTTGAGGCAGGACACCGGCTTGTGGAAATAGGACGGCGCGTCGGGACAAGTGGTCTTGAGCTCATCGACGCGGCTCATGAAATTGAGGTGAACGCAGATGATCTTGGTCGGCACCGATGGCGGCAGATGGATCGCGTTGTCCGCTTCGATCGTGCGTCCGTCGGGCGCATGCAGCATCGCGCCGACGCGCTCAACCTCGGTGGTGACGCCATCGAGAAGGATGCGGCGGATTTCATGCACCGGCATGGGTGTTCCTTTTTCAAGCATGGGTTACTCCGGGATCGTCATGGGATAGCCGCGCCCGGCATAGTCGAACCCCTCGATCTCGAGGCGTTGCAGGGAACGATCCTGGGGCGAGGCGTAGTAAGCGCGGATTTCCTGGATCAACCCGTTCGGGCTGAAGATGTACCATTCGTCACCGCGCAGAATGACGTTCTGCGCGCGCTTGAAGTGGGTCCATTCGATCACCGCCCGCCGGCTGGCGGCGTCGCAGATAAAGTGATCGACCGTCCAGAACGATCCGAAGTTCTTGACCGCGGCCTGCCATTTGCGGCCGATGGTGGTGGCGCCGCGGAACGGACCTTCGTACATGCCGGGCGGAAAATAGTGGACGGCATCCGGCTCGAAATGCGCGGCAATGCGATCAGGATCGCCGGAATTGCAGGCGTCAAAATAGGCGCGGATCCAAGCCTCGATCCCCTCGGGCGTGAGGGTCGCGCGTGTCGACACCGCTTGGGCCATCGTGGCACTCCTTGGAACGGTCGCGCGTTATGTCCGCGCTGGCCGGGATCGAGCGGCGGCGCGTGCGCCGATGAAGCCGCTCCGCTGGTATTGGCACCGGCGCCGACCCATTGTCAATATTGTGGATGCTGTTCAGCATTGTGAACAGAGCCCCGTTCAGCATTGTGGACGGGACCCGCCGAGGTGTGACACAAGGCGATCGGCGAGACGATGCACGGAAGCGGCAGCAGATGGACGTCCAGCGCGACAGTGAAGCCGGGGAGCGCGGTCAGGTCCGCTCGATCGAGCGTGCGGTCCGCATTCTCGGTCTGTTGGAGGCGAGCCCGCAAGCGAGGCTGACGGTGACGGAAATCGCCCGCCGGCTCGGCATTCCGAAGTCGACGACATTCAACATCTGCAACGCGCTGGTCGACACCCAATTGCTGCGCCGAGCGCACAACGGCTTTCAGCTCGGCCGCCGTCTGGTGCAGCTCGGATCGGCCTATGTGTCCAGCATCGACCTCGCGCGCGAATTCTACGAAGTGTGCCGTGCCGCGCCCGCAGACCTCGGCGCGACGATCCAGCTTTCGGTTCTCGATGAGGAGTTCAACGCGGTCTATCTCGCGTATCAGGACTGCGGCAGCGGATTGCGGCTCGGCCTGAGCGGCGGCGTCGGACGGGTGGTGCCGGCCAACTGCTCAGCGTCGGGCAAGGCGCTGCTCGCCGCGCTTCCGGAAGCGGTGTTCGAAGCGCGGCTGTCGCGCGTTCCGAAGCTTCCGGCGCTGACGCCGGCTTCGATCACCTCGATCGCAAAGCTGCGCAAGGACATCGCAGCGATCCGCAAGCAAGGCGTCGCGACCGACGACGGCGGCACCGTCCCCGGCTTATCCTGCGTCGCCGGCACGGTCACCACCAGCTATGGCGACGGCGAGATCGTCGGCATCAGCATCACCGCCGCGAAGGAGACGCTGACCAAGAAGCGCAGCGAGCGATTGCGCGGCGCGCTGACACAGATGCTGAAATCCCTGCAGGCGCGGCTTTGATCCGCGCGCACGCGCTCAGACGTCGGGCTCGGCGGATTTTTTCGGCGCCATTTTTTCCGCCACCGCGGCGAGCTGCTTGGTCTGCTCGGTGACGGTCTCGATCTGCTTGCGGGCATGCGCCGTCGACAGGGTGACCATTTCCGACAATGATTTGGCCTGCAGCAAGACGCTGGTAAACGCGATCATGGCGTTGGCGTTGATGCAGGCGGCCTCCATGACCATGAGACCATATTCGGTCGCGCCGGCCGCCGTGGTCGCGAGCGCGCCGGTGTGGGCCTCGGCCGCGTCGCTTTCGGTTGCCGACGGCTCGGCACCGGGCGGACCGGCGTCGGCGTTGACCGTTGCTGTCGCAGCCGCGATCGCGGCATCGCAACTTGCATCGGCGATATCGAAGCTCGCGCTGGCGAGGGTCGCGACGGTCTCGGCGATCTCGCGAAACGCCAGTGGGATTTCGATCGGGGGCAAGTCACATTGCGCTGACATCGATGTTGCCAGCTCGGCGGTCGCCCCGATGGTGTCCGCCGCGGTCGCTGCCGCGAATGCCGAATTCGGCGCCCTGACCGGCGCGGCAGATATACCCCCAGCGTCCTTACTGGTTGAATCCGTTTTTGATTCTTCCATCGGGCGAACATAACACAGGGCGCGGGCGCGGAATCGGGCGCGGGATACCGCTAAAAATGATTTGATTCTCGGGACTTGGTCGCCCCGGCGGGCGTCGCCGCGAAGCCCGCGCGTGGACCCTTGTTGCGCCAGCGCGACGACGCGTGAATCCGTTGGGGCGGTCACGCCGAGCACGACGGACGGCACGGGCCTTGCTAAGGTGCCTGCGGCCCGGGAGGCTCCCAATGATGGCAGGGGTGACACCGATGACGCGAGTTCTGTCGTTCGCAGGGATGGCGCTGGCCGCCGCGTTGGCCTTTCCGTTCAGCTTGGCGCTGCCGGCCGTTGCGCAGCCGATCCCGACCATCCGCGTCGGTTGGACGATTCCGGCCGAGGAAGCCAAATATTGGATGATGCGGCGACCGCAGGAATTCGAAAATCTCGGCAAGACCTACAAGATCGAATGGACCCAGTTCCAGGGCACGGCGCCGATGGTGCAGGCGATGGTGGCGGGCGCGCTCGACTGCTCGACGCAAGGCGTGCTGTCGCTGGCGCAAGGCGCGGAAAAGGCGAACCTGCAAGCCTATATCGTCGCCCAGCACGTCGGCGAACGGCCGGGCGGATTTTCGGTCTATTGGGCGGTGAAGGATGATTCTCCGATCAAGACCATCGCCGACATGAAGGGCAAGAGCGTCGGCATCAATGTGTTCGGCTCGGGAATTTACGGGCCGATGGCGCTGCTGTTGAAAAAGAACGGCGTCGATCCGGACCAGGACATCAAGCTGGTGGAGACCGGATTCCCGGGGTCCGAAGATGCGATCCGCAGCGGCCGCGTCGACATCGGCGTGCTCAATCAGCCGTTCGCCGCGCGCGCGGAGGCAAAGGGCGGACTGCGCAAGCTGTTTTCACTCTCCGACCAGATGCAGAACATCGTCCATATCCTGGAAGTCTGTCGCAAGGATTTCGTCGACAACAATCAGGAGCTTGCCAAGCAATATGTGCGCGATCTCACCGCCGGCATGCACAAGGCGGTCGCCAATCGCGACGAGACCCTGGCGGTGGACTCCGAGGCGATGAAGGCGCCGAAAGAAGTGCTCGACACTTTCCTGCTGAAGCCCAACGATTTCGCGCGCGAGCCCGGCGCGCGGCCGAACTTCGTGGCGATCCAGGCGATGTTCAATGTCTATGCCGAATCCGGCATGGTGTCGGAGAAGCTCGATGTCGCGCGCTTCCGCCATCCCTCGATCGTCGCGCCCCTGGAGTGATCGCCGTCCGTGATGGCGAGAGATGATGCCCGCCATGATCGAGATCGAACACCTGTCGAAGCGCTTCGACACGGTGGGCAAAAGCAGCCATCTTGCGCTCGCCGAGATTTCGCTCGCGGTTCCCGAGGGGCAGTTCGTCTCGGTGCTCGGCCCGTCCGGCTGCGGAAAGTCCACGCTGCTCTACATCGTCGGCGGCTTTGTCGTGCCCACCATGGGCGCGGTGACGGTGAAGGGCGTTCCGGTGTCGGGTCCCGGGCCGGATCGCGGGCCGGTGTTCCAGGAATTCGCGTTGTTTCCGTGGAAGACCGTGCTTGGCAACGTGATGTATGGGCTGCTTGAGCAGGGCGTCGGCAAGAGTGAGGCCGAGGCCCGCGCTCGCGCGCTCATCAGCCTCGTGCATCTCAAGGGTTATGAGAATTTCCATCCCAAGGAATTGTCCGGCGGCATGAAACAGCGGGTCGCAATCGCGCGCACGCTCGCCTATCGCCCGGCCATCCTGCTGATGGACGAACCGTTCGGGGCGCTCGATGCGCATACCCGCACCGGGCTGCAGAACGAATTGCTGGAGATCTGGGAGCGCGACCGCAAGACCGTTTTGTTCGTCACCCACAGCGTGGAAGAGGCGGTGTTCCTGTCCGATCGCGTGGTGGTGCTGACCAAGTCGCCCGGCCGCATCAAGGCGACGATCGATATCGATCTGCCGCGGCCGCGCCGGCGCGCCGAACTCCTGGTCGACCGCCGCTACCAGACGCGCGTCGTTGAGATCGAGGGGTTGATGGACAATCCGTTCGCGGCGGTGGAGTAGTGCACGGGACGTGACGCAGCGAGGCTTATTCTACTCCCCCGTTAGGGCGGCCGCTCTTGCTTTTCTTCGTCATTCCGGGGCGCCGCAAAGCGGCGAACCCGGAATCTCGAGAGGATCATTCGCGGCTGGTGCAGCGTCCTCGCTGCGCGAGATTCCGGGTCCGGTGCTTTGCACCGTCCCGGAATGACACCTGAAGATTAGGCTCGTGCGCCCCGCCCCGGAATGACACTTGAAGATTAGTCGCGTGCAGCAGACACGATGTCTGCTGCCTCCGACCTCTACAGCATCCGCTCCGCCAGCGGCGGCAGGAACTTGTCGGTGTAGACGCTCGCGGGATCCGGCGGCGTCAGGTTATAGGCGCCGGAGATCTGGTCGATGGTGAATTGCAGCTTCTTCGGGTCGACGGTGCTGAGACCGTACTGCACCACGTGGGGGGTCTTGGTGAGATCGAGCGCGAGCCCGAGGCGGATCTTTTCGATGTCCACCTTCATCATCGGATCGCGATCCTTGAGCAATGCCAGCGCGGCATCCGGATCGGCGATGGTGTCCTTGGTGCCGTGATTGAGCGCCTTGACCACGCCGCGCACGGTGTCGGGATTCTCGTCGGCGAATTTCTTGGTGGTGACCAGCGCCAGGCCATACATGTTGGCGCCGAAATCCGCGTACTTGACCACCGAGAGATCGTCCATGGTGAAGCCGAGTTCGAGCGCGGCGGGAATATTCGAATTGGTGAAGCCGCCGGTGCCGGCGACGTCGCCGCGCTTGAGCATCGGGCCGAACAACTGGGGCTGCACCGCGACCCAATCGATCTGCACGTTGTCGGCGTGCGCCGCCTTGAGCAGGATCGAGATGGTGTCGTGCACGGCGGTGCCGGGTCCGCCGGCGATCTTCTTGCCGTCGAGATCGGCCGGCTTGGTGATGCCGGCATCCTTGCGGGTGACCACCGCCAGCGGGGAATCATCGAAGCTGATATAGACCGCGATCAGCGGCGAGGTCGGATTCTTGGCGTTGAAGTTGATCATCGAGGGAATATCGACCCAGCCGAACTGGTAGGCGCCGCCGGCGACGCTGACGGCGACATTGGTCGCACCCTTGCCGGCATCGATGGAGTCGACGCTGACCCCGGCGTCCTTGAAGTAGCCTTTCTGCTGCGCGATGAAGAACGGCGCGTGGGTGCCCTGAATGATCCAGTCCATCATGATCTTGACGCTGGTGGTCTCCGCGTGCGCGGTCGGCGCAAACGTCGTTAACGCCGCGATGGCGGCTGCCGCCGAGGCACCGATCAAGCGCGACAGCGCGGAACGCCGGCCGATGCGCCGGCGCGCGCCCGATCGGGAACCCGACATGTTTCCCGGCTGCAGAATTCTCAGCGTCCTATCCGCCGCATCGCTCACATGCATGGAATCGCTCCTGTTCGCCGTCGAAACGTACGAACAGGCTAAGCAAAAAACGTGCCCTGGCACGATGGTTGCTTGAATTGGCGCGCTACGCGGCGGCGCGCGCTCACAAAATCGGCGATGCCTCATTGATAGTCAGCATGCCAGTCAGTGTGCGATCATGATGGGCGCTCGGGCGCTGTCGCAAAAACGTCCGTTTCCAAGATCGTCTGCTTCCAAGATCGTATGCTTCCAGGAGTTATCGATGCTCAAGCTTCCGGGTCACACCCGCTACAACCATTCCAATATCAACCAGCGGCCCGATTATGTTTGGCCCGGCGGCAAGCGGCTGGCGTTCTATATCGCCCTCAACATCGAGCATTTTGCGTTCGGCGCCGGTCTCGGGATGGATCCGACCAATCGCAGCGGACCGCAGACCACGCGCAACTACGCTTGGCGCGACTATGGCAATCGCGTCGGCAATTGGCGGCTGTTCGATATTCTCGACGAACTGAAATTGCCGGCGACGATCCTGCTCAACAGCAGCGTGTGCTATTACTATCCGGACATCGTCGCGAAAATCAAAGCCCGCGGCGACGACGTCTGCGGTCACGGCCGCACCAATGCGGAAGTGCTGAAGCCGTTCTGGGAACATGACGAGGCGCGCGTGCTCCAGGAATGCAGCGAGATCATCGAGAAATATATCGGCGTGCGACCGACCGGCTGGATGGGTCCCGGCGCCAACGAATCCAATGTCACGCCGGATCTGCTGAAAGAGGCCGGCTACACTTTTCTGCTGGATTGGCCGTTCGACGATCAGCCGATCTGGATGCGCACGCGCTCGGGGCCGCTGCTGTCGGTGCCCTATCCGATGGAACTCAACGACGCCGGCACGCTGGCGATGCGCGATCACACCGGCCGCCAGTTCGCCGACATGGTGGTCGATCAATTCGAGGAAATGCTGGAGCGCTCCGACAAGCAGCCGCTGGTGTTTGCGCTGTCGCTGCACGGGTTCATCGTCGGCCAGCCGTTCCGGCTGCGGCCGCTGCGCCAGGCGATCAAGCACTGCGTCGAACACAAGGCGAAGGACCGCGTCTGGTACACCCGCGCCGTCGACATCGCGAATTATTGCTTCGCCATGAAGCCCGGCATCATTCCCGGAAGCTCGGAGATCGCAGGGTCACAAGCATGAACAAGCCAATCGATCCGAAGGCCGCCGTCAAGACGCACGTGCTGCGATCGACGCCCGAGACCGTGCACTGGGGCTATTTGGACGGCAGCCTGCCGCCGGTGCTCAGCATCGATTCCGGCGACCGGGTGGTGATCGAATGCGTGACCGGAAATCCGGAATGGATGCCGCCGGCGTCGGCCGGTTTGCAGGTTCTTCCGGAGATCACGCTGATTCACGCTACGGTCGCGCGCGGCACCGGCGCGCACATTCTCACCGGTCCGATTTTCGTCAAGGACGCCAAGGTCGGCGATGTGCTGGAGGTGCGGATCCTCGACATCGCGCTGCGGCAGGACTGGGGTTTCAATCTGTTCCGCGCCTATATGGGCACCGTACCTGAGGACTTTCCCTATAGCCGCCTGATCCACGTGAAGCTCGACCAGGCGAGCAACATGGCGATCATGCCGTCGGGGCTCAAGGTGCCGATGGCGCCGTTCTTCGGCCAGCTCGCGGTGGCGCCGCCGAAAGCCAATGGCCGGCAGAACAGCAAGGAGCCGCGCGAGTTCGGCGGCAATCTCGATTGCAAGGATCTCACCGCCGGCAGCACGATCTACCTGCCGGTGTGGAACGACGGCGCGCTGTTTTCCACCGGCGACGGTCATGCCGCCCAAGGCCACGGCGAGGTCAACGGCACCGCGATCGAAACCAGTCTCAAGGGCACGTTTGAATTCGTGGTGCGCAAGGATCTCGGCTGGAGGCTCCCGCGTGCGGAGACCGCGACCCATCTGATCGCGTTCGGGCTCGATGCCGATCTCGACGATGCCGCCCGCCAGGCGCTCAAGCAGATGATCGATTGGATCGTCGCCCTGACCGGCATTCCCAAGGACGAAGCCTATGCGCTCTGCAGCTTCGCCGCGGATTTGCACGTGACCCAGACCGTCAACAACGTCAAGGGCGTGCACGCCATGATCGCGAAGTCGATTCTGCAAAAACGGTGACGATCACGCTGCCGGTCAACGCCCCAGGGGGACGATGAAGAACTTCGTGGATCTCGATCGGGTCTCCCTGCGCTACGGCGAGGACGGCGACGGCACGCTGGCGCTGCAGGACACCTCGATGCGGGTCGACAGCGGCGAGTTCGTGGCCGTCGTCGGTCCGTCCGGCTGCGGGAAATCCACCTTGATGAAGGTGGTGACGGGATTGTGGCCGCCGACCGCGGGCGGCGTGATCGTCAACGGCCGCGAAGTCGACCGGCCGCTCAGCATCACCGGCATGGCGTTCCAGAATCCGACGCTGCTGCCGTGGCGGACGACGTTCGCCAATATCATGCTGCCGCTCGAAATCGTGAAGCCGCACCGCTCGAAGCTCAAGCGCGAGCGCGCCGTCTACGAGGCCAAAGTGCGCGATCTGCTGGCGCTGGTCGGGCTGAAAGGCTTCGAGGACAAGTTTCCCTGGGAATTATCCGGCGGCATGCAGCAGCGCGCCTCGATCTGCCGCGCGCTCATTCACGACCCCTCGCTGCTGATGCTGGATGAGCCGTTCGGCGCACTCGACATGTTCACGCGCGAGGAATTGTGGCTGGCGCTGCAGGACCTCTGGCTGGCGCGGCGGCCGACCGTGATCCTGGTCACGCATGATCTGCGCGAAGCGGTGTTTCTTGCCGATCGCATCCTGGTGATGAGCGCGCGGCCCGGCCGCATCATCGCCGACCGCACCGTCGACTTGCCGCGTCCGCGCAAGCTGACCATGACCTACGAACCCTATGCGGTCGGGCTGGTGCAGGAATTGCGCGATCACATCAGCGCGGCACGGGACACCCGATGAGCGGGATCGCGTTGCCTCCGTCGAAGCGGCGCCGGTCGTTCACGCGCAACAAGATGTTTCGCCGGCTGTTGCCGTGGGTGGTGGTGGTGGCGATTTTTCTGATCTGGCAGCTCGCGGTGGTGGCGTTCAAGATCGAGTCGTTCGTGCTGCCGGCGCCATCCGCGATCTTTGCCGCCGCCTGGCAATGGCATTGGTCGATCCTCGACAATGCCTGGCAGACCTTCATGGAAACCGCGATCGGCTTTGTGTTCGCGATCGCCTTCGGGCTGTTCGCGGGCGTCGCGGTCGGATCGTCGTCGCTGGTCTATGACGGGCTTTACCCGGCGCTGATCGGCTTCAACACGATTCCCAAGGTCGCGGTGGTGCCGATCCTGGTGATCTGGTTCGGCATCGGCACCGTGCCGGCAATCATCACCGCGTTCCTGCTGTCGTTCTTTCCGATCCTGGTCAACGTCGCGACCGGCATCGCGACGGTGGAACCCGAGCTCAAGGACGTGCTGCGCGCGCTCGGCGCCTCGCGCTGGCAGGTGATCACCAAGGTCGGGCTGCCGCGCGCGATGCCGTATTTCTTCGCCTCGCTGAAGGTGGCGATCACCGTCGCCTTCGTCGGCTCGATCATCGCGGAGACGGTCGCGGCCAACAAGGGCATCGGCAATTTCATGCTGGTGGCGTCGTCGCGCTTCGAAGTGCCGCTCGCCTTCGCCGGGCTGCTGGTCACCAGCGCCATGGGCATCGGGATGTACGCGATCGCGAGCGCGGTGGAGCGGCGGATGACGGGCTGGGCGACGCGCGGCGCGGGAGCGTTTTCACCGGGCGGATGACGGGTTCAGGCCGGTTTGCCTTTCGCGCGCCCCGGCGAAGGTGCTGCGCGCTCGGCGTAACGGCGGCGGGTCCGCTCCGGCGCGGCAGGGCCGGCGGAAAAGGCATAATCGGGTTCGACCAGCGGCCGACCGCTGCGGCGATCGATCAATACCGGGTCGGCGGCGGCGCCTGTTTTGGTGTCGATCACCTGCACGCTCACGCCCTCGGGGGCGAAATGCTTGTTGCCCCACGCCATCAGCGTAATCAGCACCGGCTGAAAGTCGCGGCCGCGCGCGGTCGGCACGTATTCGTCGCGCGGGGGATGGTCGCTGTAGCGGCGGCGCTCCAGCAGGCCGGCTTCGACCAGGTCGGTCAGCCGCCGGGTCAGCATGTTGGGGGCGATGCCGAGACTTTTCTGAAACTGGTCGAAGCGGGTGAGCCCATGCAAGGCGTCGCGCATGATCAGCATGCTCCACCATTCCCCCACGCGCTCGAGGCTGCGGGCGATCGGGCAGGCCATCTTGCGAAAGCTCTTGCGCTGCATGGCGGTTACCCGACGGCAGGCGCCGGCGCGATGACGCCGGGCGCGCGATGGCGAGCGAGCTGGAGAATGAGCAGCGCGGCCAGCAGGCACAACAGGCCGGCGAAAAAGAACGCCGGCAGATAGCTGCCGAGCACGCTGCGGGTCAGGCCGGCGCCGAACGCGGCGGTCGCCGCGCCCATTTGGTGGCCGGCGAAGATCCAGCCGAAGACGAGATTGGCGCGCTCGCGGCCGAAGCGCTCGACGGTGAGCTTGACCGTCGGGGGCACGGTCGCGATCCAGTCGAGGCCGTAGAAGACCGAAAACAGCGACAGGCCGTAGAGCGTGAAATCGGAATAGGGCAGGTAGAGCAGCGAGAGGCCGCGCAGCGCGTAGTACCAGAACAGCAGCCAGCGATTGTCGTAGCGATCGGACAGCCAGCCGGAAGCGATGGTACCGATGAAATCGAACACGCCCATCATCGCCAGCAGGCCGGCGGCGCGCACTTCGGGAATCCCATAATCGAAACAGAGCGAGACCAGATGCACTTGGATCAGACCGTTGGTGCTGGCGCCGCAGATGAAGAAGGTGAGAAACAGCACCCAGAACACGCGGGTGCGGGCGGCATCGCGCAGCGCATCGATTGCGGCGAAGGCGAACGAGCGGACAGGCGGCGGCGGTGTGAGGGACGGCGCGTCCGCGACGGTCTCGCCGAACGGCAGCAGACCGACGTCCGACGGGCGGTCGCGCATCAGGGCGAGGATGGCGAGCGCGGCGAGCACCAGCAATCCGCACAACATCACGATCGCCACGCGCCAGCCGAAGTGTTCGGCCAGGCTCGCCAGCAGCGGCATGAACACCAATTGTCCGGTGGCGGAACTCGCGGTCAACAGCCCGATCACCAGGCCGCGCCGCTGCGAGAACCAGCGGGTCGCAATGGTGGCGCCGAGCACCAGCGCGGTCAGTCCGGTGCCGATCCCGACCACCAAGCCCCACAGCAGGAACAATTGCCAGACCTGGGTCATGGCGAGCGACAGCAGCAGGCCGCTGCAGATCAAGCCCAGCGAGATCAGCGTCATGCGGCGGACGCCGAAGCGATTGATCAGCGCGGCGGCGAACGGGGCCATCAGCCCGAACAGCAGCAGGCGCACCGCGAGCGCGCCGGAGATTTCGGATGTTGCCCAGCCGAACTCGCGTTGCAAGGGCAGCAGCAGGATCCCCGGTGCGCCGACCGCGCCCGCGATCACCAGCATGGACAGGAAGGTCACCGCGGCGACGACCCAGCCATAATGGACGTCCCTGCGGGCGAGCGCCGCCGCGATCGATGACGAAAGCATGGTGTCGGTTCCCGCCGTGGCAGCCGTATCCGGGCCGCAGCACATGAATTTCCAGCCTAAAGCACTAGGTAGAACAGTAACTATCATAGTGCAAGTAACAAATCCGCGAGCGATCTCGACCGTCCGGCGGCCTCGATGGCGGATGTCGGGCACGATCACGATGAGCGGTCGCTGCACACAGCGTGCGCCGCATGTCGGTTTCGAACGGCGAGGTTTCATTTGCGGATGATTGATCACTCCATCGTAGCGTGGTGTGACGCGCGGGTGGGCGGTTCCGGCTCGCGTCATCGAGGAAACGGCGCGCGATCGCCGCGTGCTGTGCACATCGACATCGTTCGATCAGATCGGCGACGGCATCGTGCGGACGCGCGCGCGTGGCGTTGCTCGCGCGCGCACTGTAATTCGTTACCGTCTGATTCCATTTGGGGATTTCGCTCGAACGTTTTAGGATCGTTCGTCGCGTTTGGTTGTTGGGTACTATGTTGCGTCGGAGTATAAAATCATGGCTGAACCAGAGCGAACCTCTGCTGCGCCCACGAAAAGGTCAGACGTGTCTCGATGGTTCGTTCTGATTCTCTTTGGCGGTGTCGCCTTATACGCGACATCAGTAGCCGTCGGGCTGATGCCGTCGGGTTGGGAACTTGTCCGCCCCGCGCATCAGGACACCGCTTACAACTCTTCCACGTCTAACAAAAAGCAGCCGGCCGGCGCGCCGCAGACCGCGCGCGCTCCGCTGCCCGAGATCGCGCCGCCGAAAGACACGGCGTCTTCGGATGCGAATGCGCCGCTGATTACCGCGCCGTCGGCGCTGCCATCCGGCAATCCGTCGCAAAATGCCGACGCCGGCACGCGCCAGGACGCGGTGCCGCAAGAGCAGAAGTCCGCGGCGGCTCCCGAACCGGACGCACCGCCGACCACGTCGGGGCTCGCTCCGTCTTTGTCGCCGAAGGCCACCACGCCGGACACCGCATTGAATTCGCCGAAGGATATCGGTTCGCAGGAGCCGGCCGCGCCGGCGACCACGTCAGGGCTGGCGTCGCCGTCAACCTCCGCGCATGACGGCGAGGCGACCCCCCACAAGGATGTGCTGCCGCACAACGCCAACGGCTCGGCGGTGCCGAATTCGGTTCCGCCGTCGCATCCGGTCAAGACCTCGCAGAACACTCCGCCGAGCCTGTCGAGCACGCCCGGTGTGGCCGCCGCCGCGCCGAAGCGGCGCGCGCCCAGCGAGTATTCGCAGAAGATGTGGTACAAATAGCTCCCGCGCGCGATCGTCGCCGCTGGCCGTCTGCACTGCGATAAACACGACAACATCAGCGACTGTCGCGCCGGGCCGGTCTCCGTTTGGAGCCGGCCCGATGTGCGTGGCGGGTGCAATTCGTCCGCGCCATCCGGCCTGATGACCAATGTCCGACGTTTTTCCCACCAAGTGATTCGGGCTTGACGATTCGTCGAAATCGCTTTGCGGGCTGGACAACTGATTCGTCCTGGGCCAGGGATGATTCGGTTGGCTCCTGCCGCGAGATAATCTGTTGATAAGTCGTGAACGTTCCGGCCGCGAAGCGACCTTGTCCCGGCTGCTGTCCCTCCCCGGCATACCGCCGCTGATCGCCCTGGCCGGCCTGCTGACGGCCTGGGAACTGGCCGCGCGCGCCCTCGCGATCGACGGATTGCCGCCGGCGCACGCGGCGCTGCGGGCAATTCCCGGCATCCTCGGCGATCCGGAAGCCCTGCTGGATATTCTCAGCTCCTTGCGCCGCATGGCGATCGGCTTCGCGCTGGCGCTGGTGTTTGCGGTTCCGGCCGGCCTGATGATGGGCCGCAGCCGACTCATTGCCGCCTTTTTCAATCCGCTGCTGATGGTGATCTATCCGGTGCCGAAAGCCGCATTGATGCCGATCATCATGCTATGGCTCGGCGTCGGCGACGCCGCCAAGACCCTGGTGATCTTTCTCGGGGTCAGCCTGCCGCTGATCTATCACAGCTTCCAGGGCGCCCGCGCGGTCGAAGAGAAGATGCTGTGGTCGGCGGCGGCGATGGGCATGAGCGCGCCGCTGCGGCTCGCGCGCATCGTGTTTCCGGCGGCGCTGCCGGAGATCTTCGTCGGCATTCGCACCGGTCTCGTGCTCGCTTTGATCACCATGGTGACGAGCGAAATGATCGTCCGCCAATCGGGCATCGGCAACATCCTGTTCAACTCGCTCGACATGGCGCAGTACGACGCGGTCTACGCCACGATCGTGATCATCGGCGCGCTCGGCTTCGTGCTCGATGCGGGGTTCGAACTGCTGCGTGGCCGGCTGGTGGCGTGGGCGGAGCCGCGGCACGCGATCGCGGTCGGGACCGCATGAGATCCGCGATGACACGCACCCGCAGCCTCGAATTTCTGGTCGGCGCGCTCCCGATCCTGATGATCCTGGCACTGTGGCAGGGGCTTTCCGCCTATGGCGTCGCGCCGCCCGCGATCCTGCCGGCGCCGGCCAAGGTGTTCGCGCGCCTCGTCACCCAGCTCGGCAATCCGGCGTTTCTCGCGCACGTCGCCACCACGTTGATCCGGCTGTTTTCGGGGTTCGCGATCGCCGTGATCGTTGGCGTCGCGATCGGCATCGCCGCGGCCGGCAACCGAACGATTGCAGCGATCACGCGGCCGCTGGTGCGCGTGCTGGCGCCGGTGCCGAAGGTCGCGCTCTATCCCGCGCTGATCCTGATCTTCGGCTTCGAGAACACGTCGAAGATCGCTCTGGTGGTGGTCGACGCGGTGTTTCCGATCCTGCTCGCGACCTATCAAGGCGCCAGCATGGTGGAACCGAAACTGGTCTGGTCGGCGCGGGCCGCGGGCGCCTCGGCGCGCCGGGTGCTGTTCAATGTGGTGCTGATGGCGGCGCTGCCCTCGGTGCTCACGGGCTGCCGCATCGCCCTGATCATTTCCTGCATCGTGGTTTTTCTCGCCGAAATGATCACCTCCACCGATGGCCTCGGCCACCTGCTGGTGTTGGCGGCGCGCAATTTCGAAACCGTCGACATGTTCGTGCCGCTGATCATGATCTCGATGCTCGGTCTGCTGCTCGACGCCGGCTTCAATGCGCTACGCGCCCGGCTGCTGGTGGGTTTTCCCGAGGAGGGATAAAGCAAGTGCGGGTCGCTGACGCGATCCGGCCTTTCCCGCAGCGGAGAGAGGTCAACCAACGGGAGAATTCGATGTTTGCCGATCGCATCGAGGGAAAGTGGATCGACGCCTTCTGCGAGGTGTTCGCGCGCTGCGCGGTCAAGCCGGGCGACACCGCCGCGATCCTGTCGGAAACCCAATCGCGCCCGCTCAATGTCCATCTCGCCGAACTCGCGCTGCTGCGGCTCGGTGCGCGGCCGTTCCACCTGATCGTGCCGACGCCGCGCAACCCGCATCCGGTGCCGGTGCGCTCGACCGGCGCCAGCGAAGCGATCGGGGGCCTCGCCCCGGTCATGCGCGCGCTGGGTGATGCCGGCTTTGTGGTCGATTGCACGCTGGAAGGCCTGATGCACGCGCCGGAGACGCCAGAGATCCTCAAGAGCAAGGCCCGCATCCTGGTGATCTCGAACGAACATCCGGAAGCGCTCGAGCGCATGCGGCCGGACGAGGCGCTGGAGAAAAAGGTGCGCGCGGCGGCCAAGATGCTGCGTGGCGCAAAAAGCATGCGGGTGGAATCTGCCGCCGGCACCGATCTTGCGATCGACATGCAAGGCGCTACTACCGTGGGCGTGTGGGGCTGGACCGACAAACCGGGCACGCTCGCCCATTGGCCCGGCGGCATCGTCGTCAGCTTTCCGGCCAAGAACACGGTGAACGGCACCCTGGTGCTTGACCGCGGCGACATCAATCTCACCTTCAAGCGTTATCTGGCCGACGACGTGGTGCTGAAAATCAAGTCAGACTATGTCACCGACATCGTGGGCGAGGGCACCGACGCCGAGCTGATGCGGCGCTATCTCGCCGCCTGGGGCGACCGCGAGGCCTATGCGGTGTCTCATGTCGGCTTCGGACTCAATGCCAAGGCGCGCTACGAGGCGCTCGCGATGTACGGCCAGCGCGATACCAACGGCACCGAATTGCGCGCGGTTGCCGGCAATTTCCTGTTCTCCACCGGGGCCAACGAATTCGCCGGGCGCTACACCGCCGGACACTTCGATATTCCGGTGATGCGCACGACCATCACGATCGACGGGACGGTGGTCGTGCGCGCCGGCGAGGTGCAGGACGTTTTCGGCTGAGCTTGGGGCGGGCGCGCCGGGTCTTGGACTGTTTCTTGGATTGCTTTTTGGGTTTGCTCTTAGAGACGCTCTGGGTTCTTGGTTTGCTTTTGGTTTTTGCCGGCAGCACCGGCGGCCGGGTCAGCCCGAAATGGCCGAGCAGGGCGACAAAGGCGCTCAGCTTGTCGCGCCGATAGGCATCGAGATCGCGCCCCTCGTAGTCGAGAAATCCCCGACCAGTCTTGAGCCCGATGCGGCCCTCGCGCATGTTGCGCTCGACGATCGCGGGCGCCGCATAGCGTTCGTTCTTCAATGCGCCGGTGAGATAACGGCTGGCGTAATAGAGAATGTCGCCGCCGCCCCAGTCGATGAATTCCAGCATGCCGAGCACGGCAAAGCGGATGCCGAAGCCGTATTTGATCGCCTTGTCGAGATCCTCGGCGCTGGCGACGCCTTCCTCGACCATGCGCGCCGCTTCGTTCATGGCGAGCGCCTGGATGCGCGGCACGATGTAGCCAGGGCGTGCGGCGCACACCACCGGAATCTTGCCGACGGATTCGAGCAAGGTTTTGACCCGCGCGACAATGGCGGGATCAGTGCTGGCCCCCGGTGCGAGTTCGACCAGCGGCATGAGAAACGCCGGATTGAGCCAGTGGGCATTGAGGAAGCGCGAGGGCTGTTCGACTGCGCTCGAGAGTTCATCCACCAGGATCGTCGAGGTGGTGGAGGCGATGATCGATGCCGGTCCGGCGAGTTGCGAGGCGCGGGCAAGCACCGTGCGCTTGAAGTCGAGCACCTCCGGCACGCCCTCGAAGATGATCGCGGCGTGCGCGAGCGCGGCCTGTGCTTCCGCCATCGGCAGCACCGTGACCCGCGCCGCGATTGCCTCGACCATTATCGTCTTGAACAGTCCGAATTGCGCCAGCGTGCGGAGCGTGGCGCGGATCTCGTCGATGCTGTCTTGCCGCAGGCGCGCAAACTCTGCCGGCGCGCGTTGTTTGAAATCGATCAGGCACACCGGATGGCCGGCATAGGCGAACACCACCGCGATGCCGCGGCCCATGCGGCCGGCGCCGAGGCAGGCAATTGCGGCGCGCGCGGTCAACGGAAACCCTCGGCGAGCAGGTGTTGCAGCGCCTGGCGATCGAGATCCCCGAGCCCCATCGTCTTGAGCGTACGCCCAGTCGACATGAAATCCGCGCCGCAGATCGCGCCGCCGATTGAAAGGAAGCCCCGGGCGAGCGGGGTTTTGACGCCGGCAAGCTCGGCGACGGAGACCAGGAACGACAAGCCGATGCAAACGTCTTCCAGCATGTAGCGATGCCGGGTGAGCACGATGTGTTCGCGCCAGTCGCCGGAATCGGTGAGCTTGTCGTGGGAGCCGCGACCGTACATCCACTCGTCGCCGGTGCGGGCGTAGTGATCGGCGAGCGGAAAATGCGGGGCCCGGTAGCCGAGCGCTTCACGCACCGCAATCCGCTCGGCATCGAGCTGATCGGTGACCCGGCGCACGCTCGGCTGGGTGCCTTCCTTGTGGATGTCCCAGCGTTCGAAATGTTCGAGCGGGGCGGCGTTCATGGTGATGAGCGGAGGATGAATGATCGGGCCGGCATTCATCAGCGCGCCCGACAGCGAGTCGCCGCACGGCTCGATCGCGTCCGGAAAAGCGGCGCCGATGACGGCGAGCGCGTGTTGTTGCAGACGCAGCGGAAACACCCCGGTCGGCAGCCGCTTGGCGCGGATGGTGATCGCAACCTCATGGGGCCCGTGCTTGCGGGTGAGCCAGGGCAGGGTGCCGGTTTCGGCATAGGCGACCTCGGCCCGGTTGCCGATGGCGTGAGCGGCCTGCGCCATCACCATGGTGCCGAAGGTGCCGGGCGGCAGAAACACCACCTGGCCGTCGCGCAAATGCGGCGCGAGTGCTGTCGCGACGTCAGGCTGCGCGGTCGCGGGCAGCGGGCAGAGAATCAACTCCGCATCGCGGACGGCGTCGGCGATGTCCGCGGTGACGAGGCCCAGTGTTGCCGGATGCTGCCCGCGAAAATCCTTGACCAGGATGCGGTTGCCTTGCGCGCGATGGGCGATGACATCGGATTCATTGCGGCGCCATAGCCGCACGTCGTGCCCGGCAAGCGCGCCATCGCCGGCCGCGGCGAACGAACCATTTCCTCCTCCCAGGACGGCGATGCGCATCAGGTCCTCGTGGAACGCGACATTGATAGCGGGGTCCCATCCACATCGTCATGGCCGGGCTTGACCCGGCCATCCACGCCCTGTTCCAACAATCGACGAAGACGTGGATGCCCGCGACAAGCGCGGGCATGACGCTTGAGAGGGGGCGGGCCGCCCCTCACTCCGCGATCTCCTTCAGGCGGAAATGCTGCACCTTGCCCATGGCATTGCGCGGCAGGCTGTCGACGAAACGGTAGTCGCGCGGCACTTTGTAGCGTGCGAGCTGCGCCAGCACGAAGGTCTCGATGGCGGCGGCGTCGATGGTGGTTCCGCGGCGGCGCACCACGAAGGCGACCGGAACCTCCTGCCAGCGGGCATCCGGCCGTCCGATCACCGCGGCTTCCGCGATCGCGGGATGGTCGAGCAGCACGCGTTCGATCTCGGCCGGATAGATGTTCTCGCCGCCGGAAATGATCATGTTCTTCTTGCGGTCATGGATGAAAAAGTGTCCGTCCGGATCGCGCATGCCGATATCGCCGGTATGATACCAGCCCTCGCGCAGCGCCTCGCGGGAGGCCGCTTCGTTGCCCCAATATTCGAAGAACACGTTGGGCCCGCGCACCAGGACTTCGCCGGGCGTATCCGCGACGGCTTCGCCGCCTGCGTCGTCGACGATCTTCGCCTCGCACACGAGGCCGGGCAGGCCGGCCGATCCCGGCCGGCGCCAGTCGCCAGCGAGCCGGGTGTAGACCGCAATCGGGCAGGTCTCGGTCGAGCCGTAGACCTGTAGAACCGGAATGCCGCGCGCCATGATCGCATCGACCAGTTTCTGTGGGACCTGGGTCGAGCCGGTCGAGACCGCGCGCAGGCTGGTGAGATCGCTCGTTGCCCACTGCGGGTGCTCGATCAGCGCCTGAATGGTCGCCGGCACCAGCAGGGTGAGGGAGGGGCGATCAGCGGCGATCGCCGCGAGCGTGTGGTCAGGTGTGAACCGCGCGTGCAAGGTCACGGTGGCGCCAAGCTGCAGGGCGGGCGTGGTCTGGATATTGAGCCCGCCGACATGGAACATCGGCAGCACGGTGAGGACGTGATCCGCGGCGGTCATGTCGTGCATGTGCTGGCTCATGACCGCGTTCCACAGCAGCGCGTCCTGCCGCAGCACCGCGCCTTTCGGACGGCCGGTGGTGCCCGAGGTGTAGACGATCAGCAGCGGACAGGAAAAATCGACGTGCGGGTTGCGCCCGTCGCCGCTGCCGGCCTTGAGCAGATCGGCAAACGAAAATCCGCCCGGGGGCGCAAAATCGAGGCCGATGACGCGCGTATCGGGCCGCGCTTTGGCGAGCTCCGGCACGATCGCGGCGAGCGCCTGCTCGACCACCAGCGCCTTTACCGCGGCGTCGCGCAGAATAAAGAGCTGTTCCGGCACCGCCAGCCGCCAGTTCAGCGGCACCAGCAGGGCCCCGAGCCGGGCGCAAGCATAAAGCAGCACCAGGTAGTCCGGATGATTGGTGGCGAGGATCGCAACCCGATCGCCGCGTCCGATCGCAAAGCCGGATTTGAGCGCGCGCGCGGTCGCGGCAATGCGCGCAGAGAAATCCGCATAGCTCAGCGCCGTGCCGTCAAAGCGCAGCGCCGCCTTGTCCGGTGCAAAGGCCGCGTTGCGATCGATCAGATCGGACAGGTCCACGCTCGTGCCCCGCTTCCGAAGTTCGTGCCCCGTCGCAGCACCCTCCACACGAACTTCGGAAGCAAAGGGGCCACGAGCAATGTGATCATACGCGTGCGGCTTTTCGATTTGAAGTTCCTGAAGGAAGTTCGGCAGGTGGCGCAGGAACTTCAAATCGGCCGCACTAGTCATCCTTCTCGCCGGGCAGGTAGAGCGTTTCGCGGCCGAGCCGGTCGATGCAGATTTCAGCGGTCCACGGCAGCATGAGCGAGCCGCAGCGGCTGTCGCGATAGATGCGCTCCAATGGCAAGCTCTTGAGCATGGCCTGGCCGCCGCAGGTGCGGATCGCCTTGACCGCGAGCGCGTTGGCGTTTTCCATCACCGTGTGCTGGGCGGCGTAGGCGCGCAGCACCTGCTCCCGGCTCGGATTGGCGCGGGCGTCGCTGACCGCCTGGAACCACAGCGCCTTGGTCTGCTCCAGCATCACGTGCATCTCGGCGACCGCGATCTGCTTGGTGGGAAACATCCGCCGTTTGACCGGCGGCGTGCCCGGCACCTCGCCGCGCAGGTAGGACACGGTGAAATCATAGGCCGCTTGGGCGAGCCCCATATAGGTCGGGGAGAGCGTCAGAAACATGTGCGGGAAAGTGCTGGCGGCGCGGAAATAGACGCCGTGCGGCATCAGCATCTCGGCTTCCGGCACGAACACATCCTTGAACAGCAGGGTGCGAGAAACCGTGCCGCGCATGCCGAGGGGATCCCAGTCGCCGGTCACGCTGACGCCTTGGGCCGAAGCCGGAATTGCCAGGTAGAGCGTGTTGCGTCGGCTCGCGCCCTCGCCTTCGCGGCGTTCGGTGCACAGCACGCCGTAGTAGTCCGCCGCGCCCGAAAGCGAGGCGAAGATCTTCTTGCCGTTGACGATAAAGCCGTCTTTGACTGGCCGGGCTTCGGTGCCGAAGGCGACCGCGCCGGCGGCCGCCGCGCCACCCTCGGAGAACGGCTGCGAATAAAGCGCGCCGGTGTCGACGATGCGCCGGTAATGCACGCGCCGCCGCTCCGCGTGAAGGGCGCGATCGGCTGGCGACAGATCGAGCTGATCGGCGAGCGCGCCGGTCCACAGCGTCGAACACACGTGCATGTTCCAGGACAGCGCAGTGGCGCCGCAATAGCGGCCGAGCTCGGCGGCGGCGAGGCAATAGGTCTTGAAATCGGCGCCGAGGCCGCCGTCCTGTTTCGGAATACAGATGGCGAGCAGGCCTTCGCCGTGCATGTCGCGGAAATTCTCGATCGGAAAGGTAGCGGCGCGATCATGCTCGGCGGCGCGCGGCGCCAGTACTGTGGCGCCGAAGCGGCGGGCCTTGTCGATCAACGCCGCGTCGGCGGGTTCGATGCGAAAGGCGTCGGGGGCAAAGATCGGGGCGTCGTGAGGGGAGGCGATCTCGGAAGTGGGCATGGCTTTCAACTATTCCAATCCAAACTTTGTCGTGAGCTGCGGTCTTCCCCGCATCGTCATGGCCGTGCTCCGTCACGGCCATCCACGTCTTTCTTGCCACAAAGCAAGGCGTGGATGGCCGGAACAAGTCCGGCCATGACGACCGATGATTGTCGACGCGCTGGTGGTTAAAACCGGCATTGCTAAACCAGACAGTCGTGGATTGAGCGCGGCCATGACGGCTTATGGATTGTGGGACTTGGTCTTTGGGCGGTCAAATGCCTCACGCAAAAAATCGAGGATGCCGGCGTCGAAGGCGCGCGGCACCTCGAGGTTGGGCAGGTGGCCGACGCCGGCAAGACAGAGATAGTTTGCGGCCGGAATCTTGCCGGCCATGCGTTGCATCATCGCCGGCGGCGCATTGCGATCGTGTTCAGCGGCGAGGCACAGCACCGGAATGGTGATATTGGCGAGATTGGCGCGCTCGTCGAAGCCGACGATGCAGTGAATGGTGGCGGCGTAGGTCTCGTTCGGTGTCGCGGCCATGATCGCCACTGCGAGGGCGCGGCCGGCCGGATCGGGCTTCGGGCCCATGATCTCATCGACGATCGCGCCGGCGAGATCGCCCATGGAACGGCCGGCCTGGAGCGGGTCGAGGCGATCGGCGACGAACTTTTTCTGGAAATCACCGGAGGCGTTGCCGAAGGCAGGACTGGTGCAGCACAAAACCGCAGCGCGATAATCCGTTGGGCGCCGGCGCAGCATGGTTTGCGCCACCATGCCACCGAGGGAATGTCCGACCAGAATCGGTCGATCGAGGCTGATGGCAGCGATCGCGGCTTCGACGTCGGCGGCGAGCTGTTCGAAGGTCACAGCCTTGATCGGCGCGCGGCCGCCATAACCCAAGAGATTGACGGCCACGCTGGTGTGGCCGGCGGCGCACGACGCGGTGAGTTGCTCCTGCCAGATGCCGGCGGCGCCGCCGATGCCGTGAATGAAGACGATCGCCGCTCCCGGGCCCGCGGCCTCGGCCATCAAGCCATGGTCGCGCAGTTGCTTCACGGATGGGTGGCCCCGCCGTCGACGGTGATGGCCTGGCCGGTGAGAAAGTTCGAGGCGTCGGAGGCGAGGAACAAAATGGTTCCGACCAGATCTTCCGGCGCTTCGGCGCGCGGCACGCATTGCATGGCGATGATGCGGGCCTTTTGCTCGGGCGAAACGGTCTTGCGTTCGATCTCGGTGAAGGTCGCGCCGGGCAGGATGGCGTTGACGGTGATGCCGTCGGGTCCGAGCTCGCGCGCCATCGAGCGCGACATGGCATCGAGCGCGCCTTTCGACGCGATGTAGTGCAGATAGTTCGGCCGGCCGAGCGAGACCGCGCCCGAGGCAATGTTGATGATGCGGCCCCACTTGGCCCGCCGCATCGCCGGGACCACCGCGCGCGAACACAGAAACGGACCGGTGACATTGACGCGCAGCACCTGCTCCCATTCCGGCAGCGGAATCTGATCGAACGGCCGCATCTCGAGGGTGGAAAAGATCGCGGCGTTGTTGATCAGGATGTCGATGCGTCGGTACGTGTCGGTGACTTGCTTGGCCATCGCTGCGACCGCGCCCGGATCGGCAACGTCGGTTTCGATCGCGATCGCCTGGCCGCCGTCGGCGGCGATTTCCGCGGCGACGGCCTCACCGCGCGCATGGTTGCGTTCGGCGATGACAACGATGGCGGAGGCCTTGGCCAAGGCCTTGGCGAAGGCCCGCCCGAGGCCCTGGCCGGCCCCAGTAATAATGGCGACCCGATCCTTGAGGCTGGGTACGACCAGGCCAAGGTTCTCCGGTTTCTGGTGCTGATTCATAATGATGTCGCTGTCCTTAATGCCGGCCCGGGGCCGGAAGGGGTCGAGAGCTCGGCTCCCAGGATGGGGGTAATCCCCGGAGCGATTTGAGCTTTTCGGCGCAACCATGCCGCAACCCGACGCGCTCGTCCAACCCCAACAGCGCGCGCGTTGCGGTTTGAAAGTTGGGCAGCGGCACTTGGCGCCTTGGACTCCGAAAAATGGCCGGTATAACTCGATGGCTGGCCTTGGACGCAATGCCGATCCGCGTTAGGCGCTTACTTTGATGTCCTTGTGCTGTAAGGCGAAAAGCCGAATTGGGAGGAACAGACCGATGAGATTCATGACGACTGTCGGAGCGGCGGCGCTCGCGCTCGGGCTTTGCGGAGCCGCCGAGGCCCAGACCATCAAGGTGGGCGTGGTCCTACCGTATTCCGGCGTCAATGCCGACCTCGGCAATCAGATCGACAAGGCGTTCGATCTCTATGTGAAGCTGCACGAGAAGGATATCGCGCCCTACAAGGTCGAGCTGGTGAAGCGTGACGAGGGACCGCCGTCGGGCGCCAATGCCAAGACCGTGGTCACCGAGCTGATCACCAACGACAAGGTCAATATTCTCGCGGGCTTCGTGTTCTCGCCGTCCGCGATCGCGGTGGCGCCGGTGGTGACGCAGGCCAAGATGCCGATGGTGATCGCCAATGCCGGCACCGCCTGGATCACCAACCTCTCGCCTTACATCGTGCGGCTGTCGTTCAGCATGTGGCATCCGGCGTTCCCGATGGGAACCTATGCCGCCAAGACTCTCGGCTGCAAGACCGCGGCCATGGGCTTTACTGATTTCCCGCCCGGCAAGGACTCGACCGAAGCGTTCAAGACCGGCTTCGAGCAGGCGGGCGGCAAGGTGATCGATGCCATTCCGATGGGCAATCCGGCCCAGGTTCCGGATTTCACCCCGTTCTTCCAGCGGGTGAAGGATGAGAAGCCGGATTGCTTCTACGTCTTCATTCCGTCCGGCGCGCACGCGGCCGGTGTGGTCAAGGCCTATGGCGAACTCGGCCTGCGCCAGGCCGGGATCAAGCTGATCGGTCCGATGGACGTGGTGCCCGACAACAAGCTGCAGGACATGGGCGACGCAGCGATCGGCACCATTGTCATGGGCCATTATGCCGCCGATCTCGACAACGCCGCCAACAAGGCGTTCGTGAAGGAATGGTACGCGACCTACAAGGCCGACACCTCGCCCGACTTCATGTCGGCGGCCGGCTGGGACAGCATGGCCGCGATCTTCGATGCCATCAAGAAACTCAACGGCAAGTTCGACGACGGCGAGAAGGTGATTGCGACGCTCAAGGGCTTTACGACCAATGGCCCGCGCGGCGAGGTCAAGATCGATCCGGAAACCCGCGACGTGATCCAGGACGAGCGGGCCGAGGAAGTCTACCGCAAGGCGGACGGCAAGCTCGGCATCAAGGTGCTGGGTGTGATCCCGCAGGTGAAGGACGAGTGCAAGGCGCTCAAAGTGGGGCGTT